>OJOV01000003.1_pt1 | contig 246516 bp, 216 predicted proteins | sample 1598281 | NCBI WGS metagenome assembly OJOV01 (sample SAMN03922469, study PRJEB24848) | human gut metagenome | isolation source: stool sample | host: Homo sapiens | place: Germany | collected 2010-11
TACAAAAGTAATATCACATTTTTAGAATGAAAGGGGGAGTTTATCGAATGCTTACGTAAGAATAATGAAGAAAGAAGAAGAAACATTCGCCATCCGCACTTACGACAAGGCAGAACTAGCGTCGCTCTATTGCCCCGGACGCGAACCCGGAGCCGCCCTGCAGAACCTCTATCGATGGATACGGCGTATCCCCCGCCTGACGGAAGAACTCAATGCCACAGGCTACAACAAATACCGCCATTGCTACCTGAAACAGGAGGTGGAAATCATTGTGAAATACCTGGGAGAGCCTTAGCGGAAAAGAGAGCTGCGAAAGAAAAGCAGCACAAAAACGCACTAAAGTGTTTCCGGAAAACTCTTCCGTCTTTCAGGAAAAGACTATTATGTTTGGGAAAAAGACCTTGATGTTTTTCGAGAACATCAAGGTCTTTTTTCAGGGTGAATGCTATCGGGCAGACACACGGGTCTGCCCTGAACCCCACACATACACCATAGAAATCCCCCCACTCAAACCAACAAAAAAACGGTGCAGCGGAAGCTTTCACAGGTGCCCTCCCGGTGGTTGCGGTTATTTCCAATACGATTCACAATCAACAGACTGATTATCAACATAATGACATCTAACTTTGGGACCACTGGGACCAGGGCCCACCTTTATGAGTTTCCGGACCAGGATTTACAGAGTTTATGATACATACCATCCTCTTTTTCAATGATTTGCATCTCAAGCAAACGGACAAGGTATCTTTTAAGCGAACTGGAAGGTATTCCATGTTCCACGGCCCCCTCCTTCAACTGCGTATAAGTGAAGCTTTCGGGAAGCTTTGCCAGTACCGAACGTATGCGATAAAACTTCTTCATCGGCTTGGGTTCCTTGCCCGACTCCACGGCAGACACGGTGGTAGACAACAGCAAGCTGTGCTCCAACAACACTTTCACCATATCCATTGCCGTATGAAAATCCTCATCCGTACACCGGCACTGCTGCACATTCCACATCGGCTCACACTTGCGCAACGCCGTCAGCACCATGGCTATGCGGGCCGCTATCAACCCGTGACGAAACACAATCGCCCCATGCGAATCATCATCTTCACTCACCACTTCCTGAAGAACGTTGCTGAAACGCTGCGTATGCTCCTCCCACTGCCCGGGAGTGAAACACACCTCGGTGGGCGAACCGGACAAAAAGACAAACATACGAAGCACCTCTTCACTCAATTTCCTGAACAGCTTCACATGGTCGGTGCTACCCTCCACGGGAGCTGCCGAAATCCATTTCCACCGTCCCTCACCGATATAAAAAGCCATACGACTGTACATACCGTTCTCCAACGACGAAATGAAACGGTGAAGCTGAGAAGGAGTGCCCGTAAGACACAATGCCAGATGAGGAACATGCGCCACCACCATGCGCTTATCCGTCTTATAATAAGACGATGCCTCCTCGTGGTGAAAAGCGGCACGAAGCACATCATCATGCTTTCCGCAGTCCTGCTTCATGGCATTGGTAAGCATATCCAGCTCCGAAGCATTAATCACCACCCCTTGCGCACCGGCCTCCTCAAGCGCAATAATCAACTGACTCTTCGAGATATTGGGCGAAATCTTGAGCATGCGCTTCACCGGAGGCTCGGGACGCTTGTCGATGTCGGGCACACGCTTCTCCTGAATGGCCAAACGCTCTTCCAGCGCCCATGCCAACTGCTTCTTGTCATACTCCGACTGCACCGTCTTGTTCTTGTCTTCCAGATAGCGCTGAACGGCATCGGGCAGAATAGAGCCGAGCGTCACAATCCCCTTGCCGCGCCCCGCACCGGCAAGGCTCATCGCATAAAAATGAGGAGTGTAGCACATGTCGGCATAATTCATCCACACACCGGGAAGACAAGCACTCAGATTGGCAAGCATCCCCAGCAGCAGACGGTCTTTTTCACGGCTGCTTCGAGCTGCTTCCAAGCCACGGACAAGAAGGTCGGGAAGAGCGTCGTACACCGACTTCGGAAAGCGGGGAGCGTTCTTATGGAGCTTGTCCGCTTCAAGCTTCTCATTCTCAGCCTTTTCAGCCTCTCCCACGGGACCGGGAAAGCATAAAGATGGTCCCTGGTCCTTGTGGTCCCAACCATTAGCATTATTACGCTGATAATCAGACAATTTGGTTTTATCCACATAACGATATCCGGCATCCATTTTCGGGATGATATCTTCGGGCGGACACCCGGCATCGCTCAGACGCTCCACAGCCAACGCTTCCAGTTGTCTCAACTCACTATCGGACAGTCCTTTATATCGGGCTATACGACCCAATTTGAGCAAGAAATCATTCTTTGCTCCGGGAATGAAAGCGTTGTGGGCCAGAAAGTCATTAAAAAAGGTGCGCAGGATGCCCGACGGGGGTTCCGAGACAGACTCCGAAGCAGATTCCGAAGCGGTTCCTGTCGTGCTGTCCGGTGCGGCAGGTCTCACCTTCAGCTCCTCCATGATCTGCGTCGCTTTATCGGGATGCTCCTTGAGGAATTCCCGCCAAGGGAAAAGCTCGAAAGCGGGCTTGCAGAAGGCTTCCTCGTCATACGACGCATAACACGGACGAGTGGGATTCTTGCAACTCATGTCACACGGAAAATCAATCACGCGGCCGATATGCCACGCCACCACCGCATAAGCCTGCACATACTCTTCGACTGTTGCAGCCTCGATACGCACCACCACTTTCAGACCATCGTACGATACACTTCGCCAACCTGCCCCGACCCACGGCACCGCCTTCAGCTTCTGCAGGAACTCCTGTGTACGTCCCTGCGTATGGTCGACATCAAACATGGCATTCCCACTCCACGTGCGGCGGTTCTTCAATGCATGGCTTCCCTCGCAATACCCCGCCACCACCAGGCCAGGCAGTTTGTTCTTCAACTCTTTGGCTTTACTCTTATCGCCCTCAGCCATTAGGCGGTGATACATCTCGACCGTCGATTTCCATCGTCCGTTGCAGATGTAATTTACAAACTCTTCCAGTGACATTTCAATGCAACGCTGTTCGCGCACGTTAAAATAGAAAGAGCACAAATCATTAAAATCCATGTTAAAATGGGGTTTTAATTTAAGATAGGGAAAAAACGTTGCCCTTCGCCTGCAATTCAAAATTGCAATGTGCGAAAGTACGACATCTAAAACTGACGAAATATTACACTTTACGCCAAATCACCCACCGTTTACCTACTGTTTATCAGCATCCTAACAAACAGCCGGCAGAACTAAAGTGTACAATTGGCATTCTTCTTTTTATTTATTCTTTTTAACAGTAAGGACAATATTCCAAGGGAACCTTTCCAAATTGTTCCCAATCTGTATTCTTTTAAATCCATGATGCTTCGTTTTTATACCCCAACGGTATAAGAAGCCCCAGAAGGACAGCCATACAGACTCACGGAGACGCTTACATACATCCTCCGTTATCACTCCTCCCCTTCCTTCTTTTAGGTCAATCGATCTTCTTCCTGCCTCTTTTTCTTTTGCCGGTCAATCTTCCCCTTTCTTCTTCTTTTCTTGTTGATTGGAGAATATTTTATAGCCCCTCCTACACATCCGCTTCAGTTCCGCCAGCTGTCGGAACGATACATTCTCAATGTCTCGCTCCAGCTCCTCCAACTCTTTTTCCACACTTCTCACCTTGTTCCATCTGTCCTGATTTGTTTCCAAATCTTCTTTTTATTCATATTCTTAAAATATTTAAAAATTAAAAAGGAGCAAAAATATAAAAATCCGCAATTACAATGTTAAATATTTGAGTTTTTATGAACAAAATATTGTAATTCGTAAATTAATGTCTAATTTTGCAGAGAATAACAAGGAGGGATCGGCAGTGAGATTACACTGACGACCGCGTAGCGCACCTTATCCCCTCCTTTCCACTCCCCCCTTGACTGATATAGAATGAAAAAATGGTATGTAGCCTACGTGCTTTCCCGTCACGAGAAAAAGACTGCCGAGCGTCTCACGAAAATGGGAATCGAGAACTTCCTGCCCGTGCAGGAGGAGATTCGCCAATGGGCACACCGTCGTCAGAAGGTGACACGCGTGGTGATTCCGATGATGATTTTTGTGCACGCCACACCGCAGGAACGTGCGGAAGTGCTGACACTCTCGTCGGTGAGCCGCTACATGGTGCTGAGGGGCGAACATACACCTGCCGTGATTCCCGACCTGCAGATGGAGCGTTTCAAGTTTATGCTGGACTATAGCGAAGAGGCGGTGGAAATGTGCAGCACACCACTGGCTCCCGGTGAAATGGTAAGGGTAATCAAAGGCCCTCTGGCGGGAATGGAAGGAGAGCTGGTGAACGTGGACGGACGCAGTAAGGTGGTAGTGCGACTGGAAATGCTGGGATGCGCCGGAGTGGATATGCCGGTGGGGTTTGTGGAAGCGGTGAAATAAAAAAAGAGCTGGAACAAGTTATTCATTTCAAAATTGATATCGTCAATTTTAGAGATTCCCTTCGGAATTCCTTCAAACAAAACATTTTGAAAGATGCGATTTACATCTAAAGAAAATGTGCAAAACGTATTTGCATCAACAATAATATTACAAACGAGAAAGATTTATTTCTTGCAATTGCATCTGAAGTTTATCCTAATAAAAGGCTTTTAGTCGGTTCTAAACAGGTCTATTTGGTGGAGGCGGATCTTGTTGGCTCTTGGCTTTATAAGTTATTTGTAGAGTGATAAAAAGACTATTGTAATTTCAAGAGATTAATATTTACAAGTCAATGCCCTATTAAATATATTGCAGAACTATTATCCGGTAAAACGGATTATATGACGCTTATGCCAATAAATATTGGAAAACAAAAGAATTTAAATTCATCATCTTTTCATGATAACAATAACAGATAAATCAAAGTGTTGCGGCTGCAATGCTTGCAGTGATGTGTGTATTCATAGAGCCATCACATTCAAAACAGACATCGAAGGCTTTTGGTATCCAGAGGTAAATAAAGAAAAATGTACTGATTGCGGACTGTGTGAGAAAGTGTGCCCTGAACTAAATATTGAATCATTAAAGAAGAATGATTTTGAAAAACCAGCAAAGACAATTGCTGCTATCAACAAAAGAATGGACATTCGCTGGAATTCTACTTCAGGAGGCGCTTATACAGCATTGGCCGAAGGTATGTTGGAGCAAGGAGGTTATGTGAGCGGTGCTATTTATAATGATGATTTTTCTGTTCGGAACTATGTAAGCAATAAGTCCGAGGATTTGGAAAAGCTGAGAAGTTCGAAATATCTCCAAAGCAATGCCACAGGACTATATAGCGAGATTCGTGATTTGCTAAGAAAAGATGAGAAAGTATTGGCTTGTGGTACACCGTGCCAGATGACGGCTTTACGCTCCTTTCTGCGTAAAGACTACGATAACTTAATCATCGTTGATTTTATATGCCGCGGCGTAAACTCACCCAAAGTATATCGTAAATACTTAGATTCGTTAGAACGTAAATTCGAAGGAAAAGTAGTTTATGTAAAAGCAAAAAATAAAGAATTAGGGTGGCGAAACTTGACTCGAAAGGTCGTATTTGATAATGGTAAAGCGTACTATGGAGTAAGCATGGAAGATGATTTCCGTCGAGGCTACCATACCAATGTTTTCTGTCGTCCTTCGTGCTATTCTTGCCAATACAAAGGCTTTCCACGTATTGCCGATATTACAATAGCCGATTATTGGGGCATTGAAAAGGTTAATAAGAACATGGATAACAACATCGGAACCTCCATGATTCTGCTCAATTCAAAAAAAGGCTTGGCCTACTTTGAGACTATTAAAGATAAATTAGAATGGGAAGAAACGAAATTTGAATCTATTTTAGGCGGAAACGCTGCTTTGCGTAAGTCCATCCAACCAGCCAAGATTAATCGTCAAGAATTCTTCAAAGATTTAGATAAAGGTACATTCGATGATGTAGTAGTGAAATACTTTCCTTTAAAAGAGACGACATTTAAAGACAAACTTAAAAAGATTGCCAAATTCATCCTTTCAATCAAATATTTCTTTGGCTTTTCATTTAGAGCCTATAAGAACTTCGTTAGGATTAACTTCAGAAAGAACACTGAGCGTAAAAAAGGTGAGTTCATATTTACAATGCCTAGCACTGTGTTTGACATTCATCCCAGTGCAAAGATTAAAATTGACAAATCGTTTCTTTATGGCAATGCTCCTGTAAAAGGAATGCGCATCCCCACTTGTTTGCGTATGGAAGCAGGAACAACACTAGAAATTCATGATGGTCCTCTCACAAGATACGGTAATGGCCCCTATAACTTACGTTATGGAGCCTATATAGAAATAGTAAATGGAGGCAAACTTACTATCGGCCAAGGTGCTGCCAATGTAGGTCTGACAATTATGTGTGCTAAAAACATAACCATTGGCAATGGTGTACGTATTGGTCGTAATGTATCTATCCGTGATTGGAATGGTCCTCACGCCATCATCAATGATCACTATGTGAACCATGCTCCCGTTCACATTGAGGATCATGTTTGGCTTTGCACAGGATGTAGTATCATGCCTGGAGTTACGATTGGTGAAGGTTCTGTCGTGGCAACCAATGCCACAGTAACAAAGAGTGTACCTCCACACAGTTTAGTTGCAGGATCACCAGCTAAAGTAATTAAGAGTAATATTGAATGGTATTGACATCCAACCATTATATACCTTTTAATATATGTCAGATAATAAGCGAATAGCCAAAAACACCATATTCCTCTATTTTCGCATGCTCCTGATTATGGGCGTGCAACTTTACACTTCTCGTGTAATCCTCGCAACGCTTGGAGTCGAAGACTTCGGTATTTACAATGTGGTTGGTGGTATTGTAGTAATGTTTACTACCTTATGTGGTTCTTTAGGAAGTGCCACTTCCCGCTACATAACATTCGAACTTGGAAGAAAGAATTATGAACGGCTGAGTCGTGTATTCAATGCAGCATTTATTGCACATTGTGCCATCGCATTAATTATTGTTTTACTATGTGAAACTGTTGGCTTGTGGCTATTTTATGAAAAAATGATCATTCCAGCAGACAGAATGGACGCTGCCTTTTGGGTATTCCAAATTTCCATTCTAACTACAGTATTTTCTGTTACACAGACTCCTTACAATGCTTGTATCATTGCACATGAAAATATGAAGATATATGCTTATGTAGGAATTGTCGAAGTAGTATTGAAGTTAGCAGTTGTCTATGCTTTGCTGATCTCTCCCATTGATAAGTTAGTATTCTATGCATTATTACTATGTGCTGTACAAGTGAGTATCATGATGATATATCGCTATTATTGCAGACATTATGAAGAAAGTAAACTGAAGTTATGCAAAGATATCAGTTTATTCAAGGAAATATTCACCTATGCAGGCTCTGACATGATTGGCGCTATCTCGGTGTTGGCACAAGGACAAGGCTTGAATATCCTGTTGAATATATTCTTTGGGCCTGTGGTGAATGCAGCTCGTGCAATAGCTTATCAAGTACAAAGTGCTGTTACACAATTTTCAAACAATTTTTTCACTGCTGCTCGTCCACAAATCATTAAATTATATGCCGATGGTAAGGTAGAGGAAATGATGCGGTTGGTATATAATAGCAGTTGGATTTCATTCTACATGCTGTTGATGATTACCTTACCCCTTTGTTATGAACATAATTTCGTTTTGTCATTATGGTTAGGTGAATATCCGAAATATACCGGATCTTTCTTAATATTAGTGCTGATTCTTTGTTTGGTTCAAGCATTAAAAACACCTAGAAGTACAATATATCATGCTACGGGGCATATTCTCCGTTCAAATATAATGGTTGGCAGTGTACTTTGTGCAGCCTTTCCATTGGCATATTTACTTCTAAAACTTGGTGGAAATCCTGAATCTGTATTTTGGGCTGCTAATATTTCGATGATAGCATCGGAATTTGTGAGCATATTTATCTTGAAACGATACATCAATTATTCAATCACCAGCTATTTATTCAATATACATGGTCGTTGCTTGCTTGTATCAATCCTTGCTGCTGCCCTCTTGTGTTTCATGCAACGATTATTTGAGCCAGGTCTTATGCGTGTAATAATTATATCTATAAGTTCTGTTATCATTGTAGGTTTCTTGGCTTATACTATAGGAATTAACGCTCATCTTAGAGCAGGATTGAAAAGAACAATTCAAACAAGGTTAAAAAGAAAATGAAAAGAAAACTCATAAATGGCGTTGAAATGCCTAATATGGTTATGGCTACCAATTGGATGGACTATCCGCAGTTAAAGACCATAATGACCGCAGGTTTCAACGCAGGCTTTCGAGCTATAGACACAGCTCGCGACTATGGCAACGAAGCCATCGTTGGTAAAGTTCTTCAAGATGTCCTCAAAGAGATTGGTTTGCAGCGTGAAGACATCTTTGTAACTACAAAGATTGGAAACAGCCAACAGCGAAAAGGTGACATAGCTCACGAAATAGAAATTTCATTAAATAATCTCCGCACCGATTACATTGATCTTTGGTTAATGCATTGGCCTTATCCCGACTTTTTCATCGACACATGGCACAAGATGGAAGAGGTATACAACTCAGGAAAGGTGAAGGCTATTGGCATGGCCAACTGTAATATACGATATTTAAACAAACTTTATCAGGCAGACATTCGCATTCCACTTCATTGCGTACAGTTTGAACTCCATCCTATGCGCACCGCTACCGATATTGTAGCATGGTGTCGTGAACATAAAGTGGCAATTCAAGCATACTCACCTTTGTGCCGAATGATTGAGCCAATCAAGTCCTCAACCATACTACAAGAAATAGCAAACAGACATTCCAAGACTATCGGTCAGATAATTCTGCGATGGCATATTCAGAAACATACGATTCCGGTGATAAAAACAACCAATCCGAATCGTATGAAAGAGAATATCAATGTATTTGACTTTAATCTCTCTGATGAAGAACTGAATCAGATATCATCCCTCAATCAGAATTATAAGTTTCACCTCGAATCCGTATGTTGTCCCGGATATTAAAAAGTCTGTGCTATGATAAAGAAGATAGTAAAAAAGGGAGTTTCTATTGCATTGGCTCCCATTAATAAAATAGTAAAACGAACCAACTGGTATAAAAATGTAACACCTGAATGGGGCAAGTTCCCCATCGAGAAGTGGTATAGAACTAATCTGGACAGAAATTACGACATTGTGAACGTCGGTAGTTCCTCAGCTCTGTATGCATTCAACTACGAAGGGATTCCTGTAAAGGCATTCAATTGGGCCATGCAACCCCAATCAATGGAATACAGCTTTAGAATTTTGAAAAATTTTTCGAGCATACTCGGACCTAAAGGGATTATATTAATCCCTTTAGGTCCATTTTCCGGTCTCTCCGTGACCGGAAAATGGACAGAAAGGCTCAACGACCGATATTATGGAATTTTGGATCCAAGCACTATTGATAGCTATAATAGAGTGGCATTGCGCCGCAAGCAGCCTTTTTTAGCTGACCCCAAAAACGCAATCAAGCGATTGATTAAGGACGAAAAGCCCAAACACTTTCCAAATTGTTCCATTTGTTTATCTAAGGAAGCATTCGAGAATGATGCACAGCGATGGATGAATGGCTGGCAGAAAGAGTTTGGTATATCCGATGTCAATGCACCAAAATCAAAGGAAAATGTAGCAGGATCAGCCGCTCGTATGGAAACATTCAAGCAGATGATTGATTTCTGTTTAGAACGCGATTTACGTCCTGTGTTGGTTATGCCACCTGTACATCCTGCATTAGCCAAAAAATTAACGTCTCAATTTCGCGAAACATACATTTATTCATTTGTTAAAGAAATGAACATACATCACATTCCTTATCTTGATTATTTAAGCTGCGAAGAGTTTACTGATGATGGTTTCTATTACAATGCCTTCTTTATGAACGAAAAGGGAGCCAAACAATTCACAAAACGAGTTTTAAATGAATTAGAGCTAATAAAAGAATGAGACAGCGTACAACTTTCCTAGGTGATAACATCAAAATTAGACACTAACCCCAATGTGGCATAAAATACCTTTATGGGTATTATAGCCATAAAGTGAGTGCTCATCAAATAAAAAAAACGACATGCAAATAGGAATTATTACCTACTGGAGTTCGGATGATAATTACGGTCAACAACTTCAATGCTATGCTCTGCAACGTTTTCTACGCGATAAAAAACATAATGCATTTCTTATAAAATACAAGCCAACGGCAGAACAGAAATCAAAATGGGATAAATTGAAAGGTATATCTATAGGCAAGCTATTGGATAAACTATCATCAGCCAAACGCAAAGAAATTGCCATAAACAAACTATTGGGAAATGAAAATAAAGAGCTGAACAAAGCACGAATGTTTGAGAAATTTCGCAATGATCATTTAAATACTACAGAGATTGAATATCATTCGATAGAAGAACTTCGTCAAAACCCTCCCGAAGCAGAAGTATATATCTGTGGCAGTGACCAAGTATGGAACAACTCCTTGCACAGCAAGAATACAGCCGGATGGTATCTTGATTTCGGTAACCCATCCATACGACGTATCTCCTACGCGGCAAGCATTGGACGAAACATTGAAAAGGGAGAACAATCCACTTTTAAGACTTATTTAAACCACTTAAATGCGATAAGTGTACGCGAATCATCAGCACAGGCTCTTTGTCAATCTCTAGGATTTTCGAATGTAGAAGTAGTCGGAGACCCTACCTTGCTTTTATCCGCAAATCATTATCTGTCATTATGTAAAGATATACCCAAGCAAGAACATCCTTATCTGTTCATGTATATGCTAAATATCTCTACACCTGAAGAAATCGGATGGGATAAAGTATCGGCCTATCTTCAAGCCCGATCGTTGGACTTGAAAACGGTTTGTTCTTCAGGATATTTACCTGCTCGTGAATTAATTCCTGACAATCGGAATATTCTTGCAAGCATCCCCGAATGGATTGCTTTGATTAGAGATGCTCGCTACGTAATAACCACTTCTTTTCATGGTATGATGTTCTGCATTCTTCTGCATAAACCGTTTTTAGTAATGAAACTCACCAATCAGTATGCCAAAGGGAACAACCGTATGACTTCACTATTGGCAACATTGGGGATAGAAGAAAGAATTCATAATTCTTCTCTACCATTTGATAGGCAGATGGAAAATGAGATCAATTGGACGGAAGTAGAGAAAAAGCTCGCTGCTTTACGCAACAATTCCATCAAATTCATCGAAAGAAACATTAAATTCCCTCAAAATGAAAGTACTAATTGACGCAACTAGCATCCGTATGGACAGACTCCATGCTTCTGTGTCCATTTATATATTTCGGCTATTATCCGCTATCAATTATGAAGATAGATCTAATTTTACATTACTGATAGAAAAATCCATGGCAGATTATATAAGTCAAAATTATCCGGGATTCAACCAACTATACTTCAAAGGTCGCGGATACAAACTCTTTTATTGGAGAAACCCATTATACTATTGGTATAATTATCAGTATAGCAAAATTGTAAGAAAGCATCGGTTTGACGTTGTATTCAATCCTACAGATGTACCTATTTATAATACATCAAAGTTATCTTGTCCCAAAGTGGTAGTATGCCACGATTTAAAAGCGTTGAAAGGTGATTCTAGACGCTTGAAAAACGCATTAGTCCGTTGGGAATACGCCAACCGCTATGGAAAATCCTTTCAGTCGGCAGATGCCATTGTAGCTATCTCGAAATTCACCCGACAGGACATTTTAACTTATTATCCAGAGGCAACAAAAAAAATACAAGTGATTTATAATGCTGTGGAACTGGACAACAAACCTACCCAACCAAAAGATTTTGATGCCACCATTCCATATATACTATATGTAAATACTTTACAGCCATATAAAAACATAGCCACTTTAGTAAAAGCTTTCTGTGCTATAAAAGATAGATGCAAAGAAAGGCTTTTAGTGGTAGGTAAATCTACTGCTTATTGGGAAAATGTAATGTTACCTTTGCTTCATACAAACAAAGTCAATGACCGAGTTATCCAATTAGAAAATCTATCAAACAATGAGTTAAGGTTTTTATATGAACACGCATCATTGTTTGTAACACCATCACTAAACGAAGGATTTGGCTATACGCCCATTGAGGCCGCAATCTGCCAATGTCCAGTCTTATCTTCCATGCAAGAATCTTTGCCTGATGTAACAAAAGGCTTTCTTAACTATTATTACCCAGCAATTGATGAAGAAGCTTTGGCTCATTCTATAATAAAACTACTGAATAACCGCCCCAAGCAAGAAACACTTAACAAAATAGCCAATATATATTGTGAATGTTACTCTCCCCAAAAGCAGGCGGAAAACATTTTACAACTACTATATAACGTAGCTCATCAATGATTAAAAATCATGCAAAAGACAGCAATTATAATACCCTATTATGGCAAATGGCCGGAATGGATGGATTTATATCTCTATTCATGCAGTAAGAATCCGCAATTGGATTTCCTAATTATTACAGACATTGAAACACCACATAAGGTTTATTCAAATACACATTTCATATACATGACCTTTGAAGAATGTTGCAACCGTATCTCACAGACCTTACACGTAAAGTTTCGTCCGAACGATCCATATTCTTTCTGTGCATGCAAACCTTTTTATGGCATAGTGTTCGAACATGAATTGGTGGAATATGACTGGTGGGGATTTGGTGACATAGATTTAGTTTATGGAGATACTTCCCTATTGGTCAACGAGAAAAATTTAAATAAGTATGACTTCATCACAGCCCATAGTGATAGATTTGCAGGTCACTTCACTATTATGAGAAAAGAATCACAATTCACTCATGCCTGCCTAAAGATACCACATTACAAAGAGATTCTTTCTGGTACATTGCCCTATATCGGTCTTGACGAAGCCTCATGTTATCGCAGGATTGTACTTCCACTTCATCGTTATTGGAAAGGTGTATATAAATTGTTTGCCAAACATTTTTACTACGACATGGTTGATGGATATAGATATTTCGACATGATGGATAAAATAACGTCTTTCCTGCATCCCCGAATATTGATGCGCGAACAATATTCCACACCTGTTCCCCAAGTAGGTGAAACATGGACATATAACTTAAAAACTGCTGAAATAGGCATCCCGAATGGACATTATCGAAAATTACCACATGGGGGGGGTAAAATGTATTTACATTTCCTCTTCTTCAAAAAAACAAAATATAAAAAAACAGAGTACTATTGGCGGCCGGGATTCTGGCAGATACCCGACAACTATGATTGGAACAACAGCAACGACACACTAGAAATTACAAATGAATATATACGAATAAAAAAATGACATGGCTAATCGAATAGAATGGATAGATAATATCAAAGGAATAGGCATTCTCTGCGTCATATTTGGGCACATCGCCTTTATGCCTTTTAATAAAACAGAATGATACATTATTTCTTCTTTTTGGGATTTCAAGACTCCATCATAACAGCTGTATTGCAAAGCTGGAAAATGGCAGAACTTCCGTTTGTAATACAACTGTCCGTTTTAGGCATCGGAATGTGTATGGTTCTGTTTCCCACTATCTTTGTTTCGAAACTTATCCACACCAATAGATTACTGGAAAAGATAATACTTGGAAAATTTTAAAATCTATATTTCAATATGCAACAAACTCAACTGACAACTTTTCAAACCAAAATACTTATTGGAATATTCTTATTTTTACTACTTACCCCGATTCGTAGCATTGCTATCATGGTATCCCCATTGTTTGTTTATGGGATCTATTGTCTTCATCACTTTAAAATGCAACGAGGAACCGGATGGTTATTCGCTCTGTGGGGAGGCACTTCTTTAATAGGCATTTTAAATGAAACTACCAACTGGCAAAATGTATTGGTATCAGCTATTATTTTCTTACCCATGTTATATTTGTTCTTTATTAAACCACAACGAGGGCTTTCACAATTTACTGTTAATTTTAGTTTATTGCAACGTATGATGCTATATATACTGATACCCATTAATATTTTAGGAGGAATATGTTGGGTAAAATCAGGTATGCTGGGAGATGCATGGGGTATCCCCTATGGAAGCCATTATGAAACAGTGCATGGACTTGCAATGATTAACATATATGTACTGTTCTATTTAGGTTTGCAACTTTTTCATGGAAAAAGAGACTTAAAAACAATAGCTTTATTTACATTTTTTCTTGTGTCATTATTTGGCTGTCAATATGGATTAGGAATGATCTGCTTATTTGTAAGTGTACTTGCATATTTGTTAATATCGGGACGATTCAAAACTGTAGCGTTAGCTTTAATTATAACTATGCTAGGAAGTTGGTTGCTTACATTAGATGCATTCAAATATGAACAAGCAAACATTATGAAAGCAAAAAGTAATAGCAATGATGCCCGTAAAATAGAAATGTTCACTGACTTCTTCAACAATGTAAGCCACAACATAACTTTATGTGTTGCAGGTACAGGTGCTGGAGGATATAATAGCCGCAGTGCATTGATTCTTTCTCCAGATTTCACAAATCCATTAAAAAATATACTAGGAACTTCTACCCCTCCCTATTTCAAGAAATATATATATAAATTATGGAATAAAAAGATTGTATCGCAAAGTAGTTTTACTGATGGAACACGCAATAAACCTTATTCCAGCATGGTGGCATTGTGGGCAGAACATGGAATGTTCTTCTTCGTTTTATTTTGCTCATTACTCTATAAAAATTACAAAGACTTAACCAAATACAAAAAAAAGCAAGAATTCCTTTATCAATACATATTACTACTCGACTTGTTCATGATTGTGTCTTTGGTATCACACCTGTGGCTAGAAACGAGCGAGTTCATGGTGTATGCTTTGATGAGGTTTGTCTGTCTTGCAAAGATGACAAATGAAATTAGCAGTACATTGCATGCCAAAAAGTTTAGATTGATTTTAAAAGAAATAAAAAGATAAAAAACATGGATATATTTTTTGCAGGAAATCATTTTGGTGTAGGTGGTCCTTGGAATGTAAATAAAAACATAGTGAAATGTCTGAATAAACGAGCTTCGTTTACTCATTTCAAATTCAAACCTCTAAGACTAATAGAGATCATTTACAAGACAATATGTTCGAAAGTAGTGATATTTTCCGGAATTTCAAATATTGATCACATTACAGTTCCCATAGCCAAAATATTTCACAAGAAAATTATATATATTATGCACGGTTGCCTGTCGTGGGAATACGAGCTGAATAACAACTCAACTAATCAACATGGAATAGATAACGAAGAGTTAATGCTGGAAAGTGCAGACAAAATTTTGTGCGTGTCTTCTCCTTACAAAGAACTTATTTCTAAAAGATACCCTCAATACGCCCAAAAGTTGGGAGTACTAACTAATGGTATCAATTGGAAAGATTTAAATAAAAAGAGAAATATTTCCATTGCCAGAAACAGTTCATCCATAGTATTAATGGGAGGCGGACGTATCACTAAACGAAATTTGCAGGTATGCCAAGCTGTAGAAGAGATTAACAAAGAAGACAACACCAACCTCAAAGTAACAGTATATGGCTATTACAATGAAAACGATGATTCAAAAGCAATCAGTCAAATAGCTTGCGCTAATTTTCATCATGTAATTCCACAAGTGGAACTGTTTAACATATTGAATAGCTCTTCATTATTTATTCAAAATTCTGAATTTGAACCATTTAGTCTTGGTGTTATTGAAGCATTAGCTTGCGGATGTAATGTGTTGATGTCATGCAATGTAGGTGCTCGTGAAGTGATAAAAGGACTTACAGATAATGAGGTAATAAATGATGTAATGGATATATCCGAGATAAAGCTGAAAATTCGGCAGGTAATACAAACAAGTAACAACGAACGACTTTGGTCGAGCATTGACAAAGTATCTACTTCCAATGAAGCCTCCACAGAAAGACTCCTTACTATCGCCAGCAACTTTTTGTAAAATAAAACAATTTTGAACAATGAGAATAAATACTCTCACTACTTACGATGTTTATAACTATGGTGCTTCCCTACAAGCATATGCTCTAATGACATATCTTCAAAATAAGGACAACGAAGTAGAAATCATTAATTTCCAACCTGAATATCTTACCCGCAAATACGACTACCGATGGGTAAATCCGGAATCGAAAATGAGTAAATATGCCATTACAAGAACAGCATACAGAATCTTAAAATATATCCAACGCCAAACAACTATGGGGCGTAAATATCAATTTGACTATTTCAACCATCAAATATTAAAAGAAACGGCTACGGTATATCATTCTTTTGAAGAACTAAAAAAGAATCCTCCACAAGCTGATTTATACATTGTAGGCAGCGACCAAATATGGAATGTATTCTATGAAGCCGGACGAGACCCTGCTTTCTTCCTGGATTGGGTAAAAGAAGGAAAAAAAGCCTCGTATGCAGCTAGTTTTTCTTATCTTGAGATTGACGAAGCCAACAAAAGACGGATTCAGAAATCACTACAATCATTCACTGCTGTTTCTGTTCGAGAGTTTCACGGAATAGATATTCTGAGCAACATGAATATAACAGGTACATGGGTACTTGACCCTATATTCCTATTAAGCATTGAGGAATGGAAAAAATTAATGAGCCCATTTAATAAAAAAGAAAAATATCTACTAATATACGATTTTGAAGGGAACAAAGAGTTAAAAGAATTTGCCATACAATATGCAAAAACAAAAAACTTAAAGATTTACTCCATCAATGACACTTATCCATTATTATATGCACATCGGAACTTTGGCTGTGCAGGCCCTAAAGAGTTTCTTGCATTGATTTACCACTGCGATACGTTTGTATCTAATTCATTTCACGGAACAGCATTTTCCATCCTGTTCAATAAGCCTGTATTTGTTTTCAACAGACATAGGCATAAAGTGAATTCACGTATGGAAAGTCTAATGACATTATTCGGATTGACAGACTGCATACTAACAGACCGAACAATGTATATTTCAGCTCTTCAAAAGTCTTTTGACTATACCACAATAAATCAAAAAATAAAAAGTGAATTGGAGAAATCCAAACAATTCATTGACAATCTATTATGAATATAAGCACAATATCCAATTGTAGTGGATGCATGGCATGTATTGATAAATGCCCAAAGCAATGCATAACCGTAACTAAAGGAAAACTGGGACACCTTTTTCCTTTAGTTACGGAGAATCAATGTGTAGATTGCGGATTGTGTTTAAAAACATGTCCAGCAAATAACCACTCTCATTTCCTGCAACCATTATCTGTTTGGGCTACTTGGAGAAAAGACGAAAATAAACGTATAGAAAGTTCTTCCGGAGGATTAGCATCTGTTCTATCTGAAGTCATAATAAAAACAAATGGAACAGTATACGGCTGTGCTTTCGCTCCCCTATTTACATTCAAACACATACGTTGTACCTCTTTAGAACAATTACAACTGCTGAAAGGCAGTAAATACGTACAGAGTGACATGAGAGGAGTTTACACTGAAATAGCTCAAGACTTAAAAGTGAACAAACAGGTGCTATTTATTGGTACCCCTTGTCAAGTGGCAGGAGTAAAGCATTTTTTCGAAAACAAAGATGAGAACTTATACACTATAGATCTGATTTGTCATGGAGTTCCTTCAGTCAATATGCTGAAAGAAAGCTTGCCAAATACTATATGGAAGCACGATTTCGACAAAGTGGAATTTCGTGCGTGCACGAAATACCACTTTTCTGCGAAAAGTGGTATTTCGACGGTTTTTGATCGCCCGCTGCACAAAGACCTCTTTCTAAAAGGTTTTTTCACGGCTCTATACTATCGGAATAGTTGTTACCAATGTAAATATGCACAGTCTAAACGTATAGGTGACCTAACTTTGGGCGATTTTTGGGGAGTAGATAAAGAGGTCGTAAAAACAGATTTGGAAAAAGGAATATCACTCTGCATGGTAAATACACAGAAAGGCCAGAGGCTATTTGATTTTATAAATAAATATATAGAAAAAGTAGAACGACCTATTAAAGAGGCTTTTGCCGGAAATAAACAATTAAACCATCCAATGCCACATTCCCTTCGGGCTAAATATTTTTCCATACTTTATCCTATCATAGGATTTAAATGGGCGGTTTGTCTCTCTATACCTGAAATTATAATAAAGAATTTAATAATAGGTCATCATTATTCACATCAATAACCAAAAGAGAAATGAAGAATAACATAATTCGTAAAATCGTATTTAAAATAAGAGATCTTTTTCTGCCTAAACATATAGGTAAGGAATCATATCTATATATACAAAACAAAATACAATCGGACAGTCCTTTGATGGTGGCACGTTTTGGAGCAGTAGAAATCAAAGCAGTACTTTATGCTATTTTACCCCCCCCCATTTTGTAAAATATTAAGAAAATACACATATAAATGCATGAGAAACAATGCAGGTTTCTTTCCCGTTAATGATGATTCGTTAAAACGATTCGCTAAATTAATGTTACAGGATATGAAAGAAGTAGATATACTAGCTTCGTGGCGTCCTGAAGAAATTTTTTTTAGAAAACAACTGCATGACGCTTTTAAAATATCACTAGCAGATTTATGGCCTAGCACTGACCGTGATTATTGGAGTAAAACTTTGAAAGGAAAAAAAATTTTAGTCATACATCCATTTGCAGATAGCATTCAGTCACAATATATACAACACAGAGATAAATTATTTCCCAATGAATTGATATTACCAGAATTTAAATCATTAGAAACAATAAAAGCAGTACAAACCATAGCTGGAAATGAAGCCGGATTTTCCAGTTGGTTTGAAGCATTAGAATACATGGAAACTGAAATAAAAAAGAAAGATTTCGATATAGCCTTGCTAGGATGTGGTGCTTATGGATTCCCCTTAGCTGCATATATAAAACGAATGGGGAAAAAAGCCATACACATAGGAGGAACTCTCCAATTGAATTTTGGAATAAAAGGGAAACGATGGAAACATTATCCTTTCTATAATGAATATTGGACGGAACCATTGAAAGATGAAAAACCTAAAAATTTGGATAAAGTAGAAGGTGGTTGCTACTGGTAACAAAAAATATATATGGAAAACAATTATTTAAATACAATAACAAATGAGATCTATTCAAACATTATCCCCTATACTGTACAACTATTCAAAATAGATTCCACAAAAGAACCTGTCGAAATATATCCTTTAGGAACAGGCACATTGCTACACATAAACGGAAATCACTATATGTGTACAGCTGCTCACGTTTACCATGATGAAGATATAATAAAGATAGGAGTTTCTTTTGATGAAACATTCTATATACTTCAAGGTGAAATCACTTATCTTTCTGCAAACCACTCTATTGAAAATAATAACGGAGACATTGCCATCTGTAAATTATCTGAAGAAGTGGCAAATGATCTGAAAGAAAAATACAATTTTCTCCCATGGAAAAGGATCATGTTGAATCACATATTAGAAGAACAACCTCGATATTTAATGAAAGGATACCCTGCTTCGAAAACAAAAAAAAGATATGTCCAACGTACCATAGAAACAAAAGCTTTTCACTTTCTCACTTGTGGAATAACAGAAACAAAAAAATACGAAAAACTAAATTTGTACCAAGATGTAAATTATTTAGTGGATTTTCACATCAACAAATTATATAATTTCATCAACGATTGTAAACAGACTGCTCCCCGACCTAGAGGGAACAGTGGAATGGGTATTTGGTATTGGAATGGTTCTAAATCTTACCTAATAGGAATCATGACAGGATATAACAATGAAGAAGCTGTATTTATCGGCACAAGGATAGACTTGGTAACCGAACTCATACGGCAACGATTTGACAACAGCATTTTACCAACCGAGGTAATCAAACCTAAATTCTATAAATAATTCCAATGAAACCCACCATTCTTTTCGTCCTCCATCTCCCCCCTCCCGTTCACGGTGCGGCTATGATGGGAAAATACATTCATGACAGCAAGCTTATCAACGAAGCCTTTGACTGTCATTATATCAACCTCACCACAGCCAAAGATTTAGCTGACATTGGTAAAGTGGGATGGAGAAAAGTACAGCAGTTTACAAAATTACTAACTCAGATTCGCCATGAAGTGAAGCAGCTAAATCCCCAACTGGTTTATGTCACTCCTAATGCAAAAGGCGGAGCTTTTTATAAAGATTTTATAGTAGTACAAATGCTAAAGATAATGGGATGTAAAATAGTTGTACATTACCACAATAAAGGAATATCACTACGACAAGATAAAATATTAGATAATATCCTTTATAAAAGCTTCTTTAAAGGCCTAAAAGTAATATTGCTTGCAGAACCGCTGTATAACGATATAAAAAAATACGTAACACGTGAAAATGTGTTTATCTGCTCTAACGGTATCCCTGTTGAATAAAAAAGAACAATGGAAAAAATATTTAGTATTCTCTTTCTCAGCAACATGATGGAAGAAAAAGGTGTATGGACATTGGTAGAGGCTTGCCGAATACTGAAAGAACATTCTTTCAAATTTGAATGCCATTTTGTGGGAAAATGGAGTGATATAACAGAAGAAATATTCAATAAACGTATTGCGGAAAATGAACTGAAAGGAAAAGTATTTGCTCATGGAGCCAAGTATGGAGAAAAGAAGTCCATATTTTGGAAAAATGCCGATGTTTTTGTTTTCCCTACTTATTATCACAATGAATGTTTCCCTTTAGTACTCTTAGAAGCCATGCAACATGGCAAAGCTTGCATAGCCAGTAACGAAGGAGGAATACCAGCCATCATAGAGGAAGGAAAAACCGGATATATGGTGAAAAAGAAGGATGCAAAGCTATTAGCCGATAAAATAGAGTTTCTTTTAAAGAATCCTTCTCTATGCCAACAAATGGGAAAAAACGGTAAAAAGAAATTTCTGAAAGAATTTACAATCGAAAGATTTGAAAATAACATGAAAAATATTCTGGGAAAACTTATCACGAACTGAGATAAGTACATAACACGAATTACTTTTATATCATACAACTAATGCTTTTAAAACTCAAAAACATATTGCTGGTAAAAAACCGACAGGAACTGAATGACTTACCTGACGGCAAGCTACTGATTAACACCATCAACGCTCATTCTTATAATACTGCCTTGAAAGACCCTCTTTTTGCAGAGGCTTTACTGAAGGGAGACGCATTAATTCCCGATGGAGCCGGTATCGTAATGGCCTGTAAGTGGCTGAGTACTCCTCAAAGACCACTTGAGCGTATTGCCGGGTGGGATTTGTTTCAATTTGAAATGGATAAGTTGAATAAAAAAGGAGGAAAATGTTTTTTTATGGGAAGCAGCGAAAAAGTGCTTTCATTAATCAAAGAAAAAGCGGCAGTAGTTTATCCCAATATTACTGTAGAGACCTATTCCCCACCCTATAAGCCGGAATTTACGGCAGAGGAGAATAAGCACATTATTGAGGCTATCAACCGTACTAATCCGGACCTACTGTGGATAGGTATGACTGCTCCAAAGCAGGAAAAGTGGACTTATATACATTGGAATGAACTGAATATACACTGCCACGTGGGAACGATAGGGGCCGTATTTGACTTCTTTGCAGGAACCGTGAAACGCGCCCCTCTTTGGTGGCAGGAACATAGTTTGGAATGGCTATACAGACTGATAAAAGAACCCGGAAGAATGTGGCGAAGATATATTATCGGCAATATATTGTTTTTATGGAATATAGTAAAAGAGAAGTATTCAATAGATTAAATTATACACAAAACTAATGCAATTTAAATCTGTTATCTTACCCATATTTACTTTCTGTATCCCAATCTGTTTGTCTGCACAGGAACAGAAAGCATCTACTCCGTTTTCTTATCGGGTGGAAACTTCTGTCTCGGTTGCCGACGGAAGGTATGCTCCGTTGTGGTTCACCGCCAATCGTTACGGACTGTCTTCGCAAGAGCCCAAAAGTGCTTACCTGCGTGCCGGTGTGCAATGGCAGAAGGAATGGCAACACGGATGGAGGGTGCAGGCGGGTGCAGACCTGGCAGGAGGAAAGAATCTGACTGCGGATTTCTTTGTGCAACAGGCTTATATGGATGTTGCATGGAAGGCAATAAAGATGAGCATCGGGAGTAAGGAGAGAAACGGATTCCCGCTGGAAAAGGATGTGAGGCTGAGCAGCGGCATGATGGTGGAAGGTGCGAATGCAAGACCTATTCCGCAGGTGAGGGTGGGATTGCCGGAGTATCTGACGGTGCCGTTTACAGGTAATTGGCTGGCACTGAAAGGACATATTGCTTACGGACTGTGCACGGATGGCAATTGGCAGGAAGAGTTTGCCGGAGCGGACGAACCGTTTCTGAAGGATGTGTTGTATCACAGCAAATCACTGATGCTGCGGTTCGGCAACAGGGAAAAGCTGCCTCTGGAGCTGGAAATAGGATTGTTGGACATTGCACAGTTCGGGGGAAAAAGGTATGTGAAGAATGCGGACGGAAGTATCAAGCTGCTAAAGAAGTATCCGGCCGGTCTGAAGAGTTTCTTCAAGGCGCTGGTGCCTGCTCAGGAGAGTACGTTGCAGAATGTGGAGGGAAACCATAGCGGAAGCTGGAACGCGGCACTTTCTTATTATGCCGGTGACTGGAAGATAAGGGCTTACATGGAGCATTTCTTCGAGGACCATTCGCAGATGTTCATGGAGTATGGCATGTGGAAAGACGGACAGTTGGGACTGGAAGTGACATTGCCCCGGAACCGGTGGGTGAACCGGGTGCTGTGGGAAGGTCTCAGTACGAAGGATCAGACGGGACCGATTCTGTATGACGGGATATCCGGCTCGTTTCCCGAATTCCAGATAAGCGGTGGTGACAATTATTTCAATAACGGTCAATATCTGGCATGGCAGCATTGGGGAATGGGTATGGGCAACGGACTGATTCCGGGACCTGTATATAACGACGACGGAACGATGCTGTTTAAGAGTACCCGTGTAAAAGCGCATCATATAGGCTTCTGCGGAGAACCGGACAGTGAATGGAACTACCGCGTGCTGGCATCGTATGTGCGGCATTGGGGCACCTATCCGATGCCGCTGGACAAAGTGAGAAAGCAGTTCAGCAGTATGGTGGAAGTAAGTTACTGCCCACGGAAGTGGACGGGCTGGAGCGCTACTCTTGCCTTTGCCATGGATAGGGGAAATTATTTGGGTAACAGCATGGGAGCCATGTTGACAGTGAGAAAAACAGGAGGATTCGGAAAATGAAAAATACACGCGGATTAAAGTTTTTATCGGGAGTGGTGGTTGTTCTCTTTTTGGGCTTCATCATGGGAGGATGCCAGAAGGAGGCTATCGACAGTGACATGGAAGGGCACTGGGAATTGCTGGAGTTTACAACGGCGGCCGATGGCAAGGTGCATGTGTGCGAGCGGATTTATTACAGCATCCGGTTATGGGTGGTGGAGATAGCAGCCAAACAGAGCGGCACTACGCTCAAACCGGTCATAGGCCGGTTTGAGCATGAGAAGAACGGAAACGTGCGGATGAGAGACTTCAAAGGGAGAAAAGGCACAAGCGATGATAAAAAGGATGTCACGGTGGAGGAGCTTCTCCCTTATGGCATCAATGCATTGGATACGGAGTTTGAAGTGGTGAAAGCCAACGGTAAAGAGTTGATATTGAAATCCGATTATGCCACACTGATGCTGAAAAGGTTTTAGTATAAACGAATAATTTCATATGTACATTTACAATATCAGATAAAGAAATACCTGAAAATCAATATATAGCACAGTGAATATATGGATTTATTGCCAAAGATGAGAACCACGATAAGGAAAGAATCATTTATTTAAGACTCTCATAAAAACTAAGAAATGTCTCGTAAAAATAGGGACTTTTTCAGAGAAAAGCTGGAATTTTCAGGAGACATCTCTTTCTGTTTATAGACATCGCAAGACGGGGTTAACCGAATGCTTACTATTTAACAGAGAATATTCAATTAAAAGTTCATCAAATCATTCAACGCTTCACTCATACTGGGGTGTGTAAAGACGAAATCGCGAAGGAATGTATAAGGCTGATCGGTCTTCATTGCCATGGCCACACTGTTGATTACCTCGCCGGATTCAGGGCCGAACAGAGTGCATCCCACAATCTGATCGGTATCTACATCTACCACCACCTTAAACAGACCGACTGTATTTCCCAAAGTCCGTGCACGAGGAATAGCCGCTACAGGAAGTTTGTTGACTTTAATATTCAACCCCTTCCGCACGGCTTCCTCTTCACTCAATCCGATACGCGACAAAGGAGGGTCAATAAAGACAGAATAGCTCACCGGTTCACGGTCGTTCAGATTCCGTCCGCCATTGCCGAATAAATCTTCACGGATAATACGGTAATCGTCCAATGAGATATAAGTGAACTGCAAACCGCCCTTCACATCCCCTATCGCACGTATATTGGGATTGGTTGTCCTTAAATGCCCGTCTACAATGATAGCGCCACGCTCGTTTACCTTCACTCCAGCCACCTGTAAATTCAATCCGGCTGTATTCGGTTTTCTCCCTGTCGCCAACAATACGGCGTCAGCCTCCAATGAATGCAGTTCACTGCTAACCGCATCCCGATAGACTACTTTCCCTTCACGGATTGATTGCACTTTGGCATTCAGACAGAATACGATGCCTTTCTTTTCCAAAGTTTCCTTCACAGCGGATGCGATATCCCTGTCTTCTCTGGAGATTAACTCGGAATTGCCTTCCAGCACCACTACCTGCGAACCGAACGAAGCAAACATACTCGCAAACTCCAGACCGATATAACCGCCACCCACAATAATCAGCTTTTCGGGCAAATCCTTCAGTTCCATAATGGAAGTACTGGTATATACCAACGGATTATCCTTCACTCCATCGATAGGCGGAATAATAGTCTCCGCACCTGTATTGATATAAATCCGGGGAGCCTGCAATTGCAAGATCTCATCATGCATCACCACTTCCACCACATCCGTGCTTACAAAAGAACCAATACCTGTATAAACCGTAATATGGGGATTGTCTGCCAGATTATGATAATTTTTCTGACGCAAAAAAGAGGTTACCTCTTCTTTTTCAGCGATAGCCTGAGCATAATAGGCTTTCTTTTCTTCCCACGACGCCTTTACCGGAGCCAGCTTTGCCTGATGAACCAATGTTTTTGTAGGAATGCATCCAATATTGATGCAGGTACCTCCATACATCTCATCGGAACGCTCAATAACAGCCACCTTTTCATTTCTTTTGGCCAACTCAGCAGCCAGTGTTTTACCGCCTTTGCCAAAGCCTATTATTATTGCATCATACTGCTTCATAATCTTACTTGTTTTTAGTGGGGGATTATCCTTTATTTTGTTGTTTTAATATTGACCGGGCCGAATCCGAGAGTACCACCAATGCACCTGCCAGGATAGCCACATCTTTAATAACCAAACGACCGGCACCTGTCAGCAAGGGAAAACCATGTTCACCGCTTCCCAAATCGGGAACCCATACTTCGGGAGTCGTTACCAGAAAGGACAACGTTCCCAATGTCATTATAATAGCCAAACCTGCACCTATCAAACCGATTTTCGGAGAGAAAATACCCAAGAAGGTAAGAATGCCAATGGTCATAATCAAAATGCCCAATCCATGAGAAAAGCCATAGGTGTTATTCTCTTCATGCCACTGATGCTTGGCCTCATCAAACTCACCTTCTTTTAATTTATACTCTTTATATTCGGGAGCACTCTTAGTATAAAAGAAACTCATAAAAGGACTGTTGGCAACGAAAGGCACAATACCCTCGGCCTCATAGTTCCAGAATTTCAAACCACCAATCCACACGAATATCACCAGAATTGCCACGCGAATCAGGTTAATACCTAACTTTTGAGTGGAAGCTGCAATTGTCAGAAATGCAGTAAACAGGGAATTTAATCTTGCCATCATTTGCTTTAATTTTTAAGGGTTTAACTTACATTGCAAAGGTCGGCAGATTTTCCTCCCTGTGAAATGGCAATTATACCGTTTTAGTTTGCCATTATTCCTTCTTTCTCTTTTTTCCGGTATTCAGAAATACTTTCCTTTGCCATTTTTCGAAAGAAACGGCTGAAAGCAGCCAAGTCTTCAAAGCCTAATATCTCACCTATTTCTTTCGCACTCTTATTGGTGTAAAGCAACAAACGCTTGGCTTCGGCTTCTATCCTCTCATGTATGATACGCAACGGAGAAGGCAACCCATAGGCGGCAAACAGATTGGACAAGGTTTTGGGAGAGCGGTAGAGCATTTCGGCATAGTCCTGCACTTGTTTCTTTTCTTTATAATGATTGTCTACCAACACATAATACCGACGGATAATGTCAAAGCTCTTTTCTTTATCTTGTCCCACGTCTAATTTTTCACGGGCAATGCGGGTATAAGTGATTATAAAACGTTTCAGAATAATGCGGAGCATCTCTTCCTGCAAATTGTCTTTTATGCCGAATTCACCGGCAAATATATCAATGATGCTTTTCAATTGTTCCGACTGGGCCGCAGAGAGCTGCAAACGCATGATGTGGGACGAACCATGAAACAGGAAACCATTACATGACACTTCTTTGTCATGTCCGTAAATGCAATAAAAATTGCTATTGAACAAGAAAGTGAGGTACTCACCTTCCACTCTTTTTACCTTAACATGATGCAAAGGAGTCAGCGATATTATTTCATCTTTTTCAAGGTGCATTACCACATGGTCTACTTCTATATCCAGCGTGCCACTTTGTACCCATACGAATTTATACAAGCTTTTATCACGCCGGAGAGCAGCATCCTCATGATAATGATACGTCATCGCTATATTGCCATTGAGCGGTGTATTAAAACGATATTCCATAATTCATAGTTTATTGTCGGTATAAATATACGCATACTTATTTAAATAAAAAAGAAGACAGGGCAAAAGATTTATGCCCTATCTTCTCCACTTGTTTACGAGAACATTTATTTAGAGTTTAATAAAGTGTCGTCAATCATCTTTTTCAGTTCAGGTTTCGGTAATGCTCCCTGTGTTACAGTCGGTTTTCCACTCTGAGGAATCCATAACAAAGTCGGTATGCTTCGTATGCCGAATGCACCGGCCAATTCTTCTTCCTTGTCTACATCTATCTTATAAATATAAACCTTTCCGGCATATTCTTTTGCCAACTCTTCCAATACGGGTGCCAATGCCTTGCAAGGGCCGCACCATGTAGCATAGAAATCAACAATAGCCGGTTTGTCACCTTCATATTTCCAGTCATTGGGATTGGCTTCATAGTTATATACCTTCTTCAAGAACTCTGCTTTGGTTAAATGAACAATTTCCATATTTTCTCCTTTCATGTTTTGGTTTTTACTTTCTTTATTGCCTGCACAAGCGGTTACTGTGAATAACAAGCCAAGGGCGGTAATGGTTGATTTTATTAATTTCATATTTATCTGTTTTTTATCTTTTTCTGATATTGCAAAGTTAATCGCTTTTCATCACCTGAAAAATGGCAATTTCACCGTATAAGTTAGCCAAACTTCCCATTCTGCTCAAAATATCATAAAAAATCTTCTTCTGTGAGAACTTACTCGTGAAATTAATATTTGTTAATAAGGGAGTTTTTATACATAACTGTCTGATATTGTTTTACTTTTGTAAGAAGTCTGATAAAGAGTATAACATAAAGAGTCTATTTTCTGCTATGAATAATAAACACACAGCCACATCAAGGCAATTCTTTCAAACACTGACAATCTGCATTTGTCTGCTTTTTGCCGGTACATATTCTGCCAAAGCCTCTGACAGGGATCATAGGCAATATGATTATGTACTCATCTTAAACAGTTATAACGAATCCGCCCCCTGGAGTAACAGTATCACCTCTCCTATCATGCACAAAATATCCGAACTAAAAGATATTGATGCATACATTGAGCACCTAAATCTTTTTATGGTAAACGATTCTGTTATGGTAGACAGGTTTCCACAAATGCTTTTAAACAAGTATGGCAAAACTCCTCCCAAGCTGTTGGTCCTGCTGGGAAGTATGAGCATGATTTTCAGAGAAGAGATAAAGGAAATGTGGGGAGACGTGTCTATTTTAGTATGCGATTCCGACCCATATATATATACAGAAGAATATTACAGAAAACAAGATGTGACAACTCCTGAAAATAAAATTCATGTAGACAGCTTGAGAGATGATTACAATATCACCTTCATGCATACTCCGGCCTATCTGAAAGAAAGCGTAAAACTAATGACGCGCATGATTCCCAATATGAAAAAACTTATTTTTTTGGGAGACGGCATTTATCCTAACCCTGAATACAACAAGCAGTTAAAGAATATTATAGCCAGGGATTTTCCATATCTCCAATATCAATTTATCTCCTCTTATAATTATACGCTACCCGAATTGTATAATGCCTTAAGAAATGCCGACAAAGAAACCGGAGTTTTAGTATCCACATGGTTTGCGGAAACCTTAACCTCACAACAAATGTTGATAAACGCATACCGAAGCCTTTCCAGCATTTCTTCTCCCCTGTTCTCTATCCGCTATGCCGGTATGGACGACGGAGGCATGGTGGGCGGATATATGTATAATGAAAAGATATTTATCAATGAACTGCTCCGGAATGTCTCACAAATACTTAATGGAAAGCCGGCAAGGGAAATTCCTTTCTTTGTTCCTGCAGATGCTCATCCCACATTTAATTATACGACGCTGGTCAATAAAGGACTCAACCCTAAATTATGCCCTCAAAACAGCATATTTTATGATAAGCCGGAAAATTTCCTGAAGAAATATATATGGGTTATCACAGGAATATTCATCACACTTTTGCTGATAGCCCTTATCCAACAAAAACGCATACAAATGTTGAAAGAACTAAGAAGGGTTCAAAAGCAAGAATTCGAAAACCAAATCAAATATACAAACCTTATCGACAATATGCCTATTCTCTATATGAAAGAGAAAGTGATTAGAAATGAAAACGGGAATATTGTTGAAACAATTTTTTGTGACGTTAACCGTTTCTTTGAAACTTGTTTCAGGAAAAAAGAAAATATAATCGGGAAAAAGGGTTCCGAGCTATTTCCTGAATCCATGACAGAATTTACCCATTTTATGGAAACAGCTTTAAGAGAAAAGCGCTCCATCACATTCCCTTATTACTTTAAAGACGTAGACACTTTCTATGATATCGTGCTCAGCCCGTCTTTAGAAGAAGACACGATTGACATGTTCTGTCTTGACAGCACGGAGTTGCATAATGCACAACAAATGCTGAGTTCGACTAACCATAAATTATCTTTGGCACTGGAAATAGCCAATATCATACCCTGGAAATGGAATCTTAAAGAACACTCCATTCTATGCGACATCAATCGTCCAATCATTATGACTGCCATGCCGGGAGAAATCAAGGAAGAACAGTTGAGTGTATCGGATGAACAATACTTCTCTAAAATAATCAAAGAAGACCGTCCAAGGGTTATGCAGGCTTTTCACGATCTGATAGAAGGAAAAATCAATAAAGTCAAAGAAGAATACCGTGTACTGAACAAAGGAAAGAACGGAAGAAAAATTGATTGGGTGGAAGCACAGGCTACAATAGAGACAAGAGACGAGCAGAACAGGCCACTCACCCTGGTCGGCTCATCCTTAGTTATTACAGACAGGAAAAGGATGGAAGAGGAACTGATGTCGGCTAAAGACCGGGCAGAAGAATCCAACCGACTCAAATCTGCTTTCCTGGCCAATATGAGCCATGAAATCCGTACTCCTCTGAATGCCATTATCGGATTCTCCAATATTCTTGCCTCAACGGAAGAGGAACAGGAAAAACAGGAATATATCAATATTATTGAGAGTAATAATACACTGTTATTACAGCTTATCAGTGATATATTAGATTTATCCAAAATTGAAGCCGGAACTTTGGAGTTCAGTTACTCAAATATAGACCTCAATGATATGATAAAGGAAGTGGAGAACATCACCAAATGCCGGATGGAAGGAAGTGGGGTACAGCTCATTGCGGAAACTCCCCTCTCCTCATGTTTCATCCGTACGGAAAAAAACCGGCTCATGCAGGTTATCAATAACTTCCTCACAAACGCCATCAAGTTTACTCAAAAAGGAAGCATCACATTCGGATACGAGATACGCGATAAAATGCTATACTTCCATGTCACAGATACGGGATGCGGCATTCCTGCCAATAAAAAAGATTCTATATTCGGACGCTTCGTCAAATTGAACTCTTTTGCACAAGGCACAGGACTGGGGCTTTCCATCTGCCGGACAATCATAGAGCACATGAATGGAACGATAGGAGTGGAATCCGAGGAAGGGAAGGGTTCTACATTCTGGTTTACCATTCCTTATCAACCGGCCCGATTGAGCGAAAAAAAGGCTGAAGAATTCCAACCGATTACCGTTCAAAAAGACAAACTGACTATTTTGATAGCCGAAGATAACGAAAGTAACTATCGGTTGTTCCAATCTATCCTACGGAAAGAATATTCTCTTATTCATGCTTGGGACGGTCAGGAAGCAATAGAAAAGTTTAAGGAACACCAGCCCCAAATCATCTTAATGGATATCAATATGCCGAGAATGGACGGTTACGAAGCAACAAAAGAAATAAGAAAGTTATCTGCTGATGTGCCTATCATTGCCATAACCGCTTTTGCTTATGCATCGGACGAACAAAGAGTACTGGAAAACGGGTTCGACGGATATATGTCCAAACCTATCAATGCACCGCTGCTAAAACAACAAATAGCATCCATCCTGCAAAAGAGAATCATATTCTTATAACCGATATTCCCCGGACCGGCTTGTCTGCTTGTCCGGGGATGTTTTTTCCGCTTCTTCCTCAAAGATATTTCTTCTCAGGTAATATCTATTTTTGCAATTAAGCTTGCACAACAACTGTTTTTTTGTATCTTAGCCACAACAAAAGTTGCCATTAAAGTAACTTTCATAATGAGCGTTCTATTATTCGAGTATTAACCCTAAAAACAAATCACACTGCTTATGAAACAAAAGAATAAGATGTTATCCCACAAAGATGTAAAAACTCTATTCGAAACAAGATTAACCCAACTCACTTCATTGGCTGCGGAAAGCCGGAATGAGACTATTTTCAAGAATAAACTAAATGATTATTTATTATCTGCACACATTAAAAACCCTATTGCCGCTAAAAACATTGCAAGACTGATTGAAAATGACAGCAAAACGATATATGAATTATCTACAGAAAAAGAAATAGAGATAAAAACCATCTCACTGCTTTGGCAATTCTTGACAAACCGTATCACCGATGAAGAGACTTCCGTTGATTTATGGTTGGATTTATACCAACAGTTCCTACGCCTCTATCATGTTCCCAACAACATTCCGAATGAAAAACAGATACGTCAATGGATGAAACGTTGGCCCGGTGGCCTGAACGAAGATGTGCGTGCCATACGCAATGCAAACAAAGAACGAATCATCTCATTGCTCATTAAAAAGATAGAAAACCGTCATGCCCCCTCCAGCCGGTATGTGTTTCCCGAAGGAATCAATGATGAAGAAAAACGCCAATGGGTCAACCAATGGTGGAACGAAGCACGCTTCCATCTAGCCCTCGCCATCAAAAGCCCCACGGAACTGAACAAGATGTTGGGCAACTCCCTTTCGGAAGAAACAATGCAATTGTATCAGCAGGCACGTAAAAAAGGAATGCCTTTTTTCATCACCCCTTACTATCTTTCTTTATTAAACCCGACCGGCAAAGGGTATGATGATGCTGCCATACGCAGCTATATCCTATATTCACCACAATTAATCAACACCTATGGGAAAATTCATGCATGGGAAAAAGAGGATGTGGTGGAAGCCGGCAAACCAAATGCCGCCGGATGGCTGGTGCCCGACGGACATAACATTCATCGCCGTTATCCCGAAGTAGCCATCCTGATTCCCGATTCTATGGGACGCGCTTGCGGAGGACTATGTGCGTCTTGCCAACGTATGTATGATTTTCAAAGCGAACGCCTGAACTTTAATTTTGAGGAACTGAAGCCCAAGGAAAGTTGGGACAAACGCTTGCGGAAACTGATGGAATATTTTGAAAACGACACCCAACTGAGAGATATTCTGATTACGGGAGGCGATGCACTGATGAGCCAAAACAAGACATTACGCAACATATTGGAGGCTGTATATAAAATGGCGGTACGCAAAAGGAATGCCAACCTCAAACGTCCTGAAGGAGAAAAGTATGCAGAATTGCAACGTGTCCGTCTCGGTTCCCGCCTGCCCGTCTATCTGCCCATGCGCATCAATGAAGAGCTGATGAATATTCTGAAAGAATTCAAAACCAAAGCGTCCGCCATAGGCATCAAGCAATTCTTGATACAGACTCATTTCCAGACACCTCTGGAAGTAACCCCCGAAGCCAAAGAAGCCATCCGCAAAATTCTGGCTGCCGGATGGACCATTACCAATCAATTGGTGTACAATGTGGCAGCATCACGCCGGGGGCATACAGCCAAGTTGCGCAAAGTATTGAATGAACTGGGAGTTATCTGCTACTATACATTCTCCGTCAAAGGATTTGAAGAAAATCATGCTGTCTTCACTCCCAACAGCCGTTCGTTGCAGGAACAGCACGAAGAGAAAATCTTGGGAAAGCTTAACAAGGAAGATGAGACTGAGTTTCTGACCCTGCTGAGAGGTAACAATGACCGGGCAACAGCCGTCAAAAAGTTCTGCACGGAGAAAAACATACCTTTCGTAGCAACAGACCGGAGTGTGCTCAATCTGCCCGGAATAGGCAAAAGCATGACTTTTGTGATGGTAGGCATTACACCGGACGGCAAACGTATTCTGGAGTTTGACCATGACCACACACGTAAACACAGTCCCATTATTCATCAAATGGAAAAGGTTTTCATCAAAGAAAACAAATCCATCTACCAATATATGTTGCAACTTCGGGAAATGGGTGAAAATCCGGAAGAATATAACAGCATATGGAATTACACGGAAGGGGAAACTGAGCCGCGCTTCCCTCTGTACAATTACCCGGATGCAGAATTCAAGATAACCGAGACATACAGTAATCTGGGTATGGAACAAGAGTAATCCATGACTGCTGCCGGCAAATAACAAACGGAAGATGCCAAAACATTGATAACAGATTGCATCAGAAACGTTTTGGCATCCCCGTCTTTTCCTGCCCAAGTATCAACCGGACAGTCCTTCTTCTAGTTCGTAATCTTCACTCCTATGAAATAAGTCCGTGGCTGTGTGGGACCATAGAAATAACCGGAATCACGGAAACCTCCCTTATCCAAATCTTTTTGAAAAGCATTGAACAGATTCTGAACACCGCCATTCAACTGTAATTTGATATGATCATTCAGTACGAAAGTATAGTTCAGTTTCAGATTTAAATCAAAAAAATCGGGAGTATGCACCAACTCGTCTTTTCGGATATAACTGTATTCATAATTTTCGGGTATCACACTAAAGTCAGGAGCCAAATGAGGAACATGCATACGCCCCGTATATACACCCGACACCGACATATCAAAGTTCTTGAAGGGAGCACTGGTCAAAGTAAAATAACCATAATAATCGGGAGTACGTGGCATGAACTTGGTCGGCTCCACATTTTCGTCCTCACTCCAATTCTCGTATTTGGTATAACGGCTGCGCTGAACCGTAAAGCCCACTTGCAAAGCCACATCCCGTCCGTGAGCAAGTTTTCCGTCCAGGTTGACACCATATACACGGGCTCCATTACCATTACGACGCTCTTTAACGGTGTTCCCCTGTTCATCCTGTCCTATCTTTTCCAGCACAAACACATCGTCGAGCCCTGTATAGAAAGCTTCCAGCAAAAGGTTAGTCTGCCAATGCCCGATATTGGCCGTCCAATCCACAGAGCCGCTGAAGCTATTGGAATGTTCGGGCTTTAATCCATCCGCCAACTTTATCAGTACGCCTTCGCCTCCCACTGCGGTCACATGCAAATCTTCATCGTATGCCTGCGGAGCACGAAAACCGGTAGACCAGGTCAAACGAGCCTGAAACTTATCCGTCGGCTTATATAAAAGATTCACACGCGGACTGAAAATAGGATTGTCAATCAGGTTATGACTGTCCACACGGAAGCCTGCCAACAGAATAAAGCGGTTCATCTTCCATTCGTTCTGCACAAATCCGCCGGCAATACGCACGTCTTGTTTCATATCGCGGTGATAGCCCAACATGATATCGTGCAAAGAGTTGTTTTGATATTCCATACCGGCGGTAAAGGTGGCCGGTGAGAAGAGAACTTTCTCAAAGTTACCGACATACATACCTCCGACAACCCAAGTCAGGTCTTTTGTCTTGCCGTATGCATCGGGATTCTGCTGTGCACCATAATAACTGTTACGGTCAGTATGCTGAACAGACGAGTAGAAGGACAGTTTATGTTTGTACTCCTTCCAGAAAATATCGTAACTCAGACCTCCGCTGTTAATCACATGCTTGGTCTGTTCTGTGATATCCGTTTCAAAAGGCTCCAAATCAAATTTGTTTCCTCCCCGGCGAAATTCATTCGTCGTGTGATATTCCAAACTGATTCTGCTGAACTGAGTAGGACGGTAATAAGTACGCAAGCCAAAGGTATTCATATTCAGCTTCCCCAATTCGGAGAATCCGTCTCCATCCGCATCATAGGGGTTGCGGTTGCGATATGACTGATAAAGGGCAATGCCGTAGGTGTTATCTTTAGATACTAACGAAGCATTGGCCCCCATATATTGTTCCCACACTTTGCCATTCATGTTCGACAGAGTGGAAGATACCTGGAATGAATTGCTTACCGGATCTTTCGTGATGATATTGATAGTGCCGCCCACAGCATTCGCACCAAACAAGGCAGAACCTCCCCCGCGCACCACTTCTACACGGTCAATCATATTCACCGGAATCTGCTCCAGCCCCTACACACCCGACAATGCACTCACCACCGGACGACTATTAATCAGAATTTGAGAGTAAGGTCCTTCCAGTCCGTTGATACGCACTTGGGGGAAGCCGCAGTTCTGACAGTTGTTTTCCACACGAAGTCCCGACTGGTAATTCAGTGACTTGGCCAAGTCCGTAGAGTTTACGGTTTCAAAAAGTTTGGAGTTCATCACATTTACCACCACAGGCGCCACACGGCGGCTCACCTCATTCCGATTGGCAGAAACCACCACCTCATCGGTCAAAATACTGTCATCATTCATCAGAAAATGAATATCCACCGTAAAATCATTGCTTACGGTTACTTTCTTCTCCTGAGTCTCGTAGCCCAACAATTGCACGCGCAGCGTATATTTTCCTGCCGGGATTTTCTTAAAAACAAACTCTCCATTCTCGTCCGACACAGTTCCCTGCCCTGTTTCTACAATCAAAATAGTGGCATAAGGCAAACTCGCTTCCGTTCCTTTCTCTATTATGTGGCCGGAAATTACATTACCAACTTTCACAGGATTTACATCTTCAGCATGTACAGTCATACCCGCACCCATCACCATGAGTACGAGCAATAAAATATATTGTTTCATTATTAAGTTGTCTTATTGTTAAATTATAAATAAAAGGATTCCATAAGCTCCCTGTATCGCTTATTAAAAAACTTCAGGAGCTTTTCAAAAAGCTTCAGGGACTTTTCAAAAAAGACCTTGACCTTTTTAGAAAACTTCAAGTTCTTTCAGACGAAAGACTTCGAACTTTCTGAAAAAGGCAATTGTCTTTTTCATACCAAATTTTAATATTTCAACAATAAGCAGGAGGGGCACGCAGGTGAACGCAATGCGTGTGAGGCGCAACAGCGCGGAAAGTATTCGTATTCAGCCCCAAGACATACAGCAAAGGACACTCCACAGTCACATTGCTTACCCCTGCCTCCGGTTCCGGCGTTTGATAGGAGCCTATGTGGGCGATGGTAATCACCTGTCCCGCAGTATGTGTATGGTGGTCGTCCGACGAAGGGTGAGAGTGTACAATCATCACACCGTTAATGATATGTACGTGAGTAAACATAGTAATGCTTACCTGGTACGTCAGAAACAGTGCCAGCAGAAACAACGGAGCCAATATGTACCTTCTCTTACTCAATTTCTCGGATGAAAAAATAATTGTTCTTCTATTTTATATTCCTGCAAAATCACTCTTTATCTTCTCCGAAGAGCAACTTGTAATCTCTTTTTGCCGCCGGAACAGTCCATTCTTCAGGGATGAATTTCCACTGATGCATGGCATGCGGATGCAAGCTCTTTTGCTGTTCGATATACTGCATCAGATAGTAGCGCAAATCTTTATCCGTTGCAAAAACAATGCGCTCAGACAAGTCCTCTTTTGCAATTCCGGCTCCTATGGTAAGTAAATCACCGCCACCATTACCACGATAAGAATTTAAAGCCACCTTATACCTCTTGTCCATATCGAACGGAGTACCGTCTGCCATGCTCAGGATATTTACCTTCTCGCCCCGGGGCTTTGTCACATCTACCGTATAATTAATGCCGGCAGCAGAATCAAAGTTGAAACTGTAATACTCAAAGTTAGCACGCTTACCCTCTTCTATCGGTTGCTTAAACAGCAACAAATGGTCATCAGCGCTTTTCATTTGATTGGTCCACATGGCATACGACATCTCCAAAAATCCTTTAATTTCTTTGCCGCTCAGTTCCATCACGTAGAGCATATTCTCATACTTATACAGATTGAACATATCACTCACCATAATTTCCCCTTCGGGAATTTCAGCCTTAAAAGAGAGTGGAGCACATAAAGAAATATCCGCTCCCGATATATCCAACTGCAATTTATGAATCAAATCTATAAACGGTGAAGAGCCGAAGTAGGCATCTTTGGTAGAAATCGTTCTGGAAATCGTTCCTATTTTCTGCGATACAAAATCATTAACAGCCTTATATTGCGGAGCGAAATGTGCCATAAACTCTTGACTGACCGGATACTTGTTCATATCCTCCAGCTTTCCATCAACCGATTTAGACACCACCTTCCCGTTCTTCAATTTCACTTTCAGTGTCACGTCAGATACCACATTCGCATTGCTTGCCGGATCTATTATCAGTACGCTATCTCCTTTTATATCAGCCACCTTTGTACAAGCACGGGCATGGTCATGCCCTATCAACACGATATCAAAGCCGGGCACTTTTTGAGCAATGTCCATAGAAGGATCTTCCACCACACTGCCAAGTACGTTGCCTGATTTTCCGGCATGAAACAAACCAATCAGCACATCGGGATTTTCTTTCTTCCGAATGATATCCACCCAATGGGCGGCAGATGCCTGCATATCCTCAAAATGAAGACCGCTCCACAGTTTTTCAGGCAGCCAAGAAGGAATGGCCGGAGTAATCATGCCCAGAATGGCAATCTTCACACCATCACGATTGATGATTTCGTAAGGCTTCAGATAAGGCTTACCTGTGGCATTGTCCACAATGTTGGCTCCCAATACGGGAAACTTACATTGCTTTATCCAACGGTCATAAACAGCATGTCCGGTTTCAACATCATGGTTTCCCATATTGCCCACTGCATACCCCATGAAGTTTTGTATCTCGGCTACCACATGAGTAGAAACCGTATCTATGAAATTGTAATAATACGCAGTGGGCTGCCCCTGAAGGATATCACCGTTATCTACCAAAATACAATTGTCTCCATATAACTTGCGCTGCTCCTTGACATAAGAATAAACACGCGCCAGACTCCCGTTCCACTCCTTTCTCTCTATAAAATTATAAGGAAAAAAATTACCGTGTACGTCACTCGTCTCTATTATTTTTATCTCTACCTCTTTCACATTATCAGCCGCCGTCAGCTTCATTCCGGCCCATAACAAAGCCGCCAAACATATTAAATATTTCATATTACATCTATTATTTTTCATTCAACGGATGAGTGAACACAAATCGTGCTCCTTCCTTATAGTTCTTATCTACCCAGATTTTACCACCCAAATTCTCCACAATCAGCTTGCAGATAGAGAGGCCCAAACCTGTACCCTGCGAATACTCATTCAACTTTTCAAACCGCTCAAAAATCCTTTCGCTTTTACCGGCAGGGATACCACATCCGGTATCTGTCACCGAGAACTCCAGACAGTTATCCTCTTTGTTTACCTTTATTGCCAGACGGATAAAACCGGAAGGTGTGAACTTACCGGCATTTGAAAGAAGATTAATCAAGACCTGTTTCAACCGTTGCGCATCCGTCTTTAATATCAACGAAGACACCGGAGTTTGAAATTGATATATTGCCTGAGTACGACGAGCATATTCCGCTGTACTCAATGCCGTTTGGCACAGCTCTACCACATCACACTCCTCTTCCACAAACTTAATACGCCCCGATTCCATGCGAGAGATATCAAGAATATCATTAATCAGATGAAGCAATAAATCGGAGTTTTTCTGAATAATATCACAATACTGTGCTTTCTCTTCACTTGTTGCATCATCGCCGACCAATACATTGGAAAAGCCGACAATAGCATTCAACGGTGTACGTATTTCATGACTCATATTAGCCAGAAATGCTGTTTTCAATCTGTTCGCCTCTTCTGCTTTCTCCTTGGCAACCAACAGTTCCTCACCGGATTTTTCCAAGTTATCCTTCAAATGATTGATGCGGACAATATAATATACGGCTATCAGAAAACAAGCTATCAGGAACATGAATGCTGCAACCACTCCAATCACCCAATATTTATATTGCTCATAAAATCCGGGAGTTTTATTAATCAACTCAGCACCTTTAGGCAAATTAATAGAATCCAATCCAAATTGATGCATCCGTTTCACATCAAACACATAATTACCGGGAACAGGCACAACGCCAGTCTCGCTGCCGGTCTCACCGTCCAGAAAATTATATGTGGCGCCGGCTATTTCTTTTCCCACCTTATGATAAACCGGAGTATAACCTCCCAACGCCCAATGGCCCAAACCGACAGATGCAATAGTAAAAACCGGCAACGTAGGATTAGCATCGCGCAACATATACGTTGTGTTGCCCATCACATAATTCTCCGTACAGTCTATGCGCCACGTACCCACAAGCACACAAACATCATTCGACAGATGACGTATTCTCTCACTGACCTCCAGAAAACTGCTGGTCCGACCGTCAAGCAACATCAGCTCCAGCTCGGGATATTTTTTCATCTCCTTCTTTACAAAGGCCTGCATGGAAAGACCACCATACGTGTTATCCGAGATAAATGCGACTTTCTTCATATTCGGATAAAAACGACGCATCAGTTCAATATTCTTATCCACATTATACTGATAAACATAGCCTGAAACTATATTATAATCGGGAAAGTCTTTAAAGATATCTTTGCTATCGGGAGACCATTTCACCAAATCCACACTGTCTTCGGGCAGGACAACGGTATTCGCACTCACCATTCCGCACATGGCAGGAGTTTTCTTGGCTATCTCCGAATTCTGAGAGATGAAAGATGCCCACGCCTCCTGACCCAATAATATAATCAGCGAAGGTGCCGCAGTACGTTCATATTTTTCAAGGATAGAAGCCATACGTTCTTTCCACAGGTGTGCCTCGGACAGGTTCTTGCAATTCATGCTTTCTATCGTAATGAGACGCTTTCCTCCCCGCAGTTTATACTCGTCCATAAAAGCAGACAAGTTGTCAGAAATACTACGTGTCTCAGGATTATAGGAAGTGATAATCAGAATCGTGCCGTCTGTAGTCACTTCAGCTTTTAACGGACGTGGAAATCCAACCGTAATCAGCATGACTAACAGTAGAAATCGGTATATCATTATCACTTTTTTCATTCTCTTTCAGAATAAATCTAAAAAATACAGGTGCAAAGATAATAAAATAAATTATAGCACAACTAATTGGCATGTATTTTGTTTCCTTCATTACAGACGAAATTTAACTAAAAACAATATGGCTTACATCGATTATTACAAAGCATTGGGAGTGGACAAAAGTGCCACCCAAGATGATATCAAAAAGGCTTTCCGAAAGTTAGCCCGCAAATATCATCCTGACCTAAATCCTAACGACCCTTCGGCCAAAGATAAATTTCAGGAGATAAATGAGGCTAACGAAGTTTTGAGTGACCCGGAAAAGCGAAAGAAATACGACGAATACGGCGAGCACTGGAAACATGCCGATGAATTTGAAAAACAAAAGCAACAATACGGAGCCGGAGGCTTTGGAGGCAGGACCGGAGGATTCGGTTCTTCCGGTAACGGCTCGTACTGGTATTCTTCCAACGGTGAAGAAGGTTTCGGAGATGCCGGAGGATTCGGCGGTAATGCCGGAGGATTCTCTGATTTCTTCGAAGAGTTGTTCGGACATCGTGGAGCGGGAGCCGGCAGCAGACGAGGTGCCGGATTCCGGGGACAGGATTATAATGCCGAACTGCAACTGTCACTGCGTGAGGCTGCCGTGACACATAAGCAGGTACTTAATGTGAATGGCAAGAATATCCGTATCACTGTTCCTGCCGGTATTGCCAACGGACAAACCATCAAGTTGCGTGGTCACGGTGCACCGGGAGTTAACGGGGGACCTGACGGTGACTTGTATATTACCTTTATCATACCGGACGACCCTGTGTTCAAGCGCTTAGGCAATGACCTTTATGTCACTGCTCCACTCAATCTTTACACGGCTGTGCTGGGCGGTGAAGAAACCGTAGACACGCTGGACGGTAAAGTAAAGCTAAAAGTAAAACCCGAAACCCAAAACGGCACCAAAGTCCGCCTGAAGGGAAAAGGGTTCCCGGTTTATAAAGAAGAAGGGAAGTTTGGCGACCTGATTGTGACTTATAACATCACCATCCCCACCAACCTGACTGAACATCAGAAAGAGTTGTTCCGCCAACTGAAGAATAGTATCAACTAAAAAAGAAAAGGATTATGCAGACCGATTTAATAATTATCAATGATTATTGCGACCGTTGCCACGTAGACCCTTCGTTTATTGTGGAACTGGAAGAAGACGGATTAATCAACGTTCAAGTGATTGGCGAGGAACGCTATATCCCGGTGTCGCAACTGGCTGAACTGGAGCGTTATACACATTTATACTACGACCTGTCCATCAATGTAGCAGGCATAGACGCCATCCACCACATGCTGGAACGGATAGAATCCTTGCAGCACCAAGTCCGTTCGCTAAAAAGCGAACTGCAATTCTACCGTTGACAGAAACAGCCGTTCAATCGTCAACCGTAGGGGGTCGACTGCCATTTTACCGGTAGGGATCAGGTTTGTCCGCCTAAAAACTGTTTACTTTGTGCATTTACTCCCAAAGTCGTGACCATTGGGGTTGTAAATGTGTCAAAACGTGGATAACCCTGCCCCTACAGCTGACGATGGAATAGCCCGGTTTAGTTTTGACACACTACCAACAAAAAAACGCCTTTTCGGACAGCTTCTTCTTTTTATTCTGCGGAAGTAGGGATTTCTGCTTAGTAAATATTACCTTTGCACTCCGATAGAAAACAATAAACATGGAATTATTCAGCAAAATGATAGCCACGGCACTGGGCGTTGCCGTACACCAAGTAAATAACACATTATCATTGTTGGCCGGAGGCGCCACCATCCCATTTATCAGCCGATACCGTAAAGAAGCCACAGGAGGGCTGGACGAAGTACAGATCGGTGAGATAAAAGACCGCAACGATAAACTTTGCGAATTATCCAAACGCAAAGAAACCATTTTATCTACTATTGACACACAAGGCAAACTGACCGGAGAGTTGCGTACCCGCATAGAATCCTGCTGGGACTCCACCGAACTGGAGGATATATATCTCCCCTATAAGCCCAAACGGAAAACACGCGCCGAAGCAGCCAGACAAAAAGGACTGGAACCGCTTGCCACCCTCTTAATGCTGCAACGTGAAAATCATCTGGAAAACCGTCTCGGCTCTTTCGTCAAAGGAGAAGTGAAAGACGAAGAAGATGCACTGAAAGGCGCTCGTGACATCATAGCCGAACAAGTAAGTGAAGACGAACGTGCCCGTAACCAACTGCGCAATCAGTTTTCGCGTCAGGCTGTCATCACTTCCAAAGTAATAAAAGGAAAAGAAGAGGAAGCCGTCAAATACCGTGACTACTTCGACTTCAGCGAACCGCTGAAACGATGCACTTCACACCGCTTGCTCGCCATCCGCCGGGGAGAATCGGAAGGTCTGCTGAAAGTGACCATCAGCCCTGACGACAATGAATGTAGTGAACGGCTCGAACGGATGTATGTACGCAGTAATAACGAATGTGGACATCAGGTTGCAGAAGCTGTCCGTGATGCCTACAAGCGCCTGTTGAAACCGTCCATAGAAACGGAATTCGCCACGCTCAGCAAAGAGAAAGCCGATGCAGAAGCCATCCGGGTATTTGCCGAAAATCTGAGGCAACTGTTGCTCGCTCCTCCCCTGGGACAAAAACGGGTAATGGGAATAGACCCCGGATATCGCACGGGCTGCAAGGTGGTGTGTCTTGATGCACAAGGTACCCTGCTCCACAACGAAACGATTTATCCCCATCCTCCCAAAAGCGAATATCAGCTTGCCGGACGGAAAATCGCCAAACTGGTGGAACAATATGCCATAGAAGCCATTGCCATCGGTAACGGAACCGCCAGTCGGGAGACCGAACAATTTGTCACCTCACAAAGCTATAACCGTGAATTACAAGTTTTTGTAGTGAGTGAGGATGGAGCATCCATCTATTCGGCTTCCAAGACAGCGCGTGACGAGTTTCCCGATTATGACGTGACCGTGCGCGGTGCTGTTTCCATCGGACGCCGTCTGATGGACCCACTGGCCGAGCTGGTCAAAATTGATGCAAAATCCATCGGAGTAGGTCAGTATCAGCATGATGTAGACCAAACTCTTTTAAAGAAATCGCTGGACCAAACCGTAGAAAGCTGTGTGAATCTGGTCGGTGTCAATCTGAATACCGCCAGCCGGCATTTACTGACCTACATTTCAGGTCTCGGTCCCACACTTGCCCAAAATATTGTGGATTACCGTACGGCAAACGGTCCTTTTCATTCCCGGAAAGAGTTGATGAAAGTTCCCCGCATGGGAGCAAAGGCATTCGAACAATGCGCCGGTTTCCTTCGCATCCCACAATCAAAGAATCCGTTGGACAATTCGGCTGTTCATCCTGAAAGTTATCCGGTGGTGGAACATATTGCGAAAGACCTTCATTGTACGGTAGACGACTTGATAAAGAATAAAGAGTTGCGTACCAAAATTGATATTAAAAAGTATGTCTCCGATACAGTCGGACTGCCTACTCTAACGGATATCATGCAAGAACTCGACAAGCCGGGGCGTGATCCCCGCCAGCAAATCCAAGTATTTGAATTTGACAAGAATGTGCGTACCATCGACGATTTGAAAGAAGGTATGATACTGCCGGGCATTATAAACAATATCACCAACTTCGGTTGTTTTGTCGACATAGGTATCAAAGAGAACGGCTTGGTACATGTATCCCGGCTATGCAGGGAATTTGTGAGCGACCCGAGCACCGTAGTCAGGATACATCAGCATGTTCAAGTAAAAGTAATGACTATCGACAAAGAAAGAAAGAGAATACAATTAACGATGATTTTAGACTGACAATAAAACAAGATAATGGAACAAGAAAATTGTAATTGGTTTGTTTTTTATAAAGATCAAATTCTAATCTTACAAACAGAAAACGGATATCATGTGCCTTGCTGTACAGAACCTCCCGTAGCAGTTCCTATCGGCAGCACCATTCACACAATAGGAGAGATGAACGGACTTCCCTGCAAAACCTATTCTCTGCACACCCCCATTCCGGGTTCCGAAAGTCCGGCAAGACAGATGATGGGACTTCGGGCTTCTTTTGATTTTCTGCCGTTGCAAGAATACCAAATGGGCGGCAAGGCTTTTCAGATATTAAATTGGGACCAAAACAGCCGTTACTGCCCGGCATGCGGTGTTCCCACCCATCAAATCTCTCCCATTGCCAAGAAATGTCCGCAATGCCGACAAGAGTTCTACCCCCGTATCTCTCCGGCCATCATCGTGCGCATACAAAAAGGAGACAGTATCCTGCTAGTGCATGCCCGTAACTTTCGCGGCACATTCAACGGACTTGTCGCCGGTTTTCTGGAGCCCGGAGAGACATTGGAAGAGTGTGTACACCGCGAAGTGGCGGAAGAAACCGGACTGCACATCAAGAATCTGAAATATTTCGGCAGCCAACCGTGGCCTTATCCCAGCGGCATCATGATAGGATTCACCGCTGACTATGAAAGCGGTGAGATCAAACTGCAAGCGGAAGAATTAAATGCCGGAGCTTTTTATACTAAAGATAACCTGCCTGAAATTCCGGGAAAACTCAGTCTGGCAAGAAAACTGATAGATGACTGGTTGGGTGAAAATAGTCAAACGGATTTAGGATAATTACAATTAGTATTTGTTATCTTTGCATCATGGAATGGTTAAATAGTCTATTTTTCGAGCATACTCCTTTACAAGCGGTAGTCATCCTGTCGATAATTACTGCCGTAGGTCTCGGCTTGGGTAAGATTCATGTATTCGGAATCTCACTGGGAGTGACTTTTGTCTTTTTTGCCGGTATTCTGGCAGGACATTTAGGGTTCTCCATTGATTCCAATATGTTGAATTATGCCGAAAGCTTCGGTCTGGTGCTCTTCGTTTATGAATTAGGATTACAGGTAGGTCCGGGCTTTTTCAGCTCTTTCAGGAAAGAAGGAGTTAAACTCAACATGCTCGGTATGGGAGTGGTCTTAATAGGTACGGTGATGACTGTAATATTAAGCAAACTCACTACAATCCCAATGAGCGACATGGTAGGTATCCTTTGTGGAGCTACAACCAACACTCCGGCATTGGGAGCCGCCCAACAGACTCTAAAACAACTTGGCGAACCGGCCAATGGAGCAGCGTTGAGTTGCGCGGTGACTTATCCGCTGGGAGTAGTCGGTGTCATCCTTGCCATGCTGGTGGTTCGCAAGCTTTTTGTACGCCCATCGGATATCGAAACAAACGAGCACGAAGATGCCAACCAGACTTTCATTGCTACTTTTAAAGTACACAATCCCGCTATTTTTAATAAAAGCATCAAAGAAGTAGCCGAACTGAGTTATCCCAAATTTGTCATCTCCCGCTTATGGAGAAACGGCGCGGTAAGCATTCCCACTTCTGAAAAGGTTTTGAAAGAAGATGACCGCTTGCTAATCATCACTACTGAAAAAGACGCCCCCACCCTTACTATCCTTTTCGGCGAGCAGGAAGCTCAGGATTGGAATAAAAAAGACATTGACTGGAATGCTATCGACAGCCAGCTGATTTCCAAGCACATTGTTGTCAGCCGCCCTGAAATCAATGGAAAAAAACTCGGTTCCCTACGCCTGCGCAACAGCTATGGAATCAATATCAGCCGTGTGATGCGCAGTGGTGTGCAACTGCTTGCAACTCCGGGGTTAATCCTCCAACTGGGTGACCGGCTCACTGTGGTAGGTGAAGCAAAAGCGATAGAAAACGTCGAAAAAGTATTGGGAAACACTACCCGTACACTGAAAGACCCCAACCTTGCCGCCATCTTTATCGGGATAGTGCTCGGATTGGTTCTCGGTTCAATTCCCATTGCCATTCCGGGAGTCAGTACTCCTGTCAAACTCGGACTTGCCGGCGGCCCTATCGTAGTAGGTATTCTCATCGGTTGTTTCGGACCACGTTTCCATCTGATTACATATACAACCCGAAGTGCCAACCTGATGTTGAGAGGAATAGGGTTATCACTCTATCTGGCATGTCTGGGTCTGGATGCCGGAGCCCACTTCTTTGAGACCGTTATGCGCCCCGAAGGAGCAATCTGGATTGGTTTAGGATTCGCCATCACTTTTCTTCCAGTCGTAATCATGGCACTCATCGCCCTGCGCATGAGCCATCTGGATTTTGGCAGCACTTGCGGAATGCTGTGTGGAAGCATGGCCAACCCCATGGCACTTAATTATGCCAACGACACTTTGCCCGGTGACAACCCTGCAGTGAGCTATGCCACAGTATACCCGCTGTCTATGTTCAGCCGTGTCATTATTGCACAATTAATACTCATGTTCTTTTTATAAAATATAACAATGAACGCTTATAATCAAATTACCCCCGAAACCATACAAGAAGATATGCGATACCTGCAACTGTTATCGCACAGCTTCCCGACCATAGCCGATGCCAGTACGGAAATCATCAATCTGGAAGCCATCCTTAACCTTCCCAAGGGAACAGAACATTTTCTGGCGGACTTACATGGAGAATATGAAGCTTTTCAGCATGTGCTACGTAATGCTTCGGGAGCCATCAAACGAAAAGTAAACGAAATATTCGGCAATACTTTACGTGAGAATGAGAAGAAAGAACTTTGCACCCTGATTTATTATCCTGAACAAAAACTGGAGCTTATCAAGGGAGTGGAAACAGATATAGACGACTGGTATGTCATCACACTCAACCAACTGGTCCGCGTCTGCCAAAATGTTTCTTCCAAATATACGCGTTCCAAAGTGCGGAAGGCACTTCCCAAGGAATTTTCGTACATCATTCAGGAATTGCTGCACGAAAGTTCGATGGTACCCAACAAGCAGGCTTATATCAATGTCATTATAAGTACGATTATCAGTACCCGCCGTGCAGATGATTTCATTATTGCACTCTGTCAACTCATTCAGCGTCTCACTATCGATACACTGCACGTATTAGGAGATATTTTTGACCGTGGACCCGCTCCCCACCGTATCATGGACATTCTCTGCAACTATCATAACTTTGATGTACAATGGGGAAACCATGATATTCTATGGATGGGAGCTGCAGCCGGAAACGAATGTTGCATGGCTAACGTGCTCAGATTGGCAATGCGCTATGGTAACTTGTCCGTACTTGAAGACGGATACGGTATCAATCTTCTGCCGCTGGCAACCTTTGCCATGGAAACTTATGCTGAAGACTCGTGCAGCCTGTTCGGTCCCAAAGTAGAAGGTCAGGAATGCACGTACAACGAAAAGACCTTGCGCATGATTGCTCAAATGCATAAAGCCATCAGCATCATCCAATTCAAACTGGAAGCGGAAATCATCAAACGCCGTCCCGATTTCGGAATGGATGACCGCATGTTGCTTCATCGCATCGACTTCGAACGGAATATACTGACTTTAGACGGAAAAGAATATGAATTGAAAGACAGTTTCCTACCAACAGTAGATCCTGCCGACCCCTATAAGCTGACTTCCGAAGAAAGAGAAATCATGAATAAGCTTCATCATTCATTCGTCAGCAGCGAAAAACTGAAAAAGCATATGCGTTGCCTGTTCCGCTACGGATGCATGTACACCGTAAGCAACTCCAACCTGCTGTTTCATGCTTCCGTTCCCCTCAATGAAGACGGTACCTTGAAAAACGTGATGATAGCCGGGAAAGCCTATAAAGGCAAAAAACTGCTCGAAAAGGTCGGGCATCTGATACGCACCGCTTACTTTGCAGAAGAAGATAATGAAGAGAAGCAATTTGCCATAGACTATGTGTGGTATTTATGGAGCGGAAAAGACTCTCCTGCCTTCGACAAAAACAAGATGGCTACTTTTGAACGCTATTTCCTGAAAGAAAAGGAATTGCATAAAGAGATAAAAGGACACTACTACACTCTTCGCAACGAAGAAAAAGTATGCGATATGCTTTTAGACGAGTTTGGAGTAGTAGGAAAACACCGCCATATCATCAACGGTCATGTGCCGGTTAAAACCATTCAAGGGGAAAACCCTATTAAAGCCAATGGCAAGATGATGGTGATAGACGGCGGATTCTCCAGAGCTTATCATTCCGAGACTGGTATTGCCGGATATACCTTGGTCTATCATTCACGCGGCTTCCAGCTAGTCCAGCATGAACCTTTCACATCCATGCAGAAAGCGATAGAAGAAGGACAGGATATTAAATCGAGTACACAAATCGTAGAACTCAGCTCGCAGAGAATGATGGTGAAGGATACGGACAAAGGCCGGGAATTAGTTACCCAAATCAATGATTTGAAAAAGCTGCTCTTAGCCTACCGCATGGGACTTATTAAAGAAAAAGCCTTGTAAGGACATAAAAGAAAAGGAAGGTGTGTCAAAATTCCCTTTTTATCGAAATGAGAGTTTCGACACACCCTCCAACAAACTTTAATTTAATACATCTAAAAAATAAAAATGATTATATTTTAAAAGAATCATCCCAACACTTGATTCGTCATCGAATCAGGAAAAATCACTGTCGGCTTGAACAACTTGGCCTCTTCAAAATCCATCATGGCATACGACATGATAATCACGATATCTCCCACCTGCACTTTACGTGCAGCCGCACCATTCAGACAAATACATCCCGAACCGCGTTCTCCTTTAATAATATACGTTTCAAAACGCTCTCCGTTATTGTTATCCACAATGTGTACTTTCTCACCGGCAATCATATTGGCGGCATCCATCAAATCTTCATCAATCGTGATACTACCCATATAGTTCAGGTTAGCTTCTGTCACACGAACACAATGAAGTTTGGATTTCAACACTTCAATCATCATAGCTTTTCCTTATATTTTATATTGTCAATCAAGCGTACCTCACCGCAAAATACGGTGATACAACCTACTGCATATTCCGTATCTTCCCAATTGGCAATCTTCTGCAGACTATTTCCATCCACTATTTCAAAATACTCCAAACGCAAGCCCTTGGAAGCTGCAATAGCATTCTCTACAAACTTCTGAGTCTCTGCCACTGTATGTGACGCAGCAAACATACGGCTCTTAAACAATGTTTGTGATATATTCAATGCATATTCTCTTTCTTCAGATGAAAGACGTGCATTACGACTGCTCAGAGCCATACCGTCTTCTTCGCGAACGATAGGACATCCCACAATCTGCAACTTAAATTCCATTTGTTTCACCATTTCACGAATAATAGCCAACTGCTGGAAATCTTTCTCGCCAAAATAAGCACGGTCAGGCTCTACTATCATAAATAGTTTACTCACAATTTGGCATACACCATTAAAATGTCCCGGACGGAATCGTCCTTCCATTACTGTGTCCAACGGAGCATAGCTGAACCGGCGTGTATCCGGCTCCGGATAAATTTCTTCCACGGATGGAGCAAAAACAAAAGATGCCCCTACCTTTTCCAATAATTCACAATCGGCATCCAACGTACGCGGATATTTAATTAAGTCATTCCGGTCGTTAAACTGAGTAGGATTCACAAAATCACTCACTACCACCACATCATTCTCGGCAACAGCACGTTTCACCAATGAAGCATGACCTGCATGCAACGCTCCCATCGTAGGAACCAAACCGATTGTTTTTCCTATATTACGCAGGGCATCAAGCTCTGACTGAAGCTCTTTAATCGTATGAACTAACTTCATTTTATCTCACTTCTTTTTAAGCTGTTTCAATTAAAACGGCTGCAAAGTAAACCATTATTTTGGAGATAACGAAAAAAAAAACGTTTTATTATCAGCCAAAGATATGCCAACAACGACAACTTCAGCTCGCTATCAGACAGAAAAACAATTCTTTTTTCCTTTATTATCAGACGCTTAACAAATCATAAGGAATTATTAAGTGTGTATTTTTGCCTCTCTCAGCTATTTTTTTTATATCTTTGCAAAATGTTTATGAGCAACAAAAAGTTAAGATGAAGGCAAATAAAGTTTTATTTATTACACAAGAGATTACCCCTTACGTTCCCGAATCCGAAATGGCAAGCATGGGAAGATATCTTCCGCAGGCTATTCAGGAAAAAGGCAGAGAAATCAGAACTTTTATGCCGAAGTGGGGCAATGTTAATGAACGCAGAAATCAATTACACGAAGTCATTCGCCTGTCGGGTATGAACCTGATTATCGACGATACAGACCACCCGTTGATTATCAAGGTTGCGTCAATCCAGGCCGCCCGCATGCAGGTATATTTCATTGATAATGATGATTATTTCCAGCACCGTCAAATGGTAGCTGATGAAAACGGAGTAGAATACACGGACAATGACGAACGTGCTATTTTCTATGCACGTGGTGTATTGGAAACAGTAAAGAAACTGCGTTGGTGTCCCGATGTTATCCATTGTCAGGGTTGGATGAGTGCATTTGTACCCCTCTATATCAAAAAAGCTTATCAAGACGAACCGTCTTTCAGAGATTCTAAAGTTGTATTCTCTGTATTCGGAGATGATTTCAAATCGGAATTCCAAGGTGATTTAGCCGAGAAATTGATGCTGAAAGGCATTGAAAGAAATGATGTAGACAACATTATCAAAACTCCGGCTAATTATGAAGAACTCTGCAAATTGGCCATCGCCTATTCAGACGGTGTAATTCAAAATAGTGAAAAGGTAAATGAGAACGTGATGAAATTCGCACGCGAATCGGGTATTCCTGTTCTTGATTACCAATCACCCGAAACTTATGCAGACGCTTTTAATAACTTCTACGATGAAGTTTGGGAGTTTGAAAAGAAATAAATCAATATAGATTACAAAAATGAAAATCAAATATTTATGCGCATTGTTGTTAGCCGCACTTACATACAGTTGCGATGATACGACACCGGGAATCGGTGATACGACTATTCCGGATGGAGACCATATTCAGGCCGGAGGCAAAATCTATGATGTCACCACCCGTTCTATTTTAGCGGATTCCGTATATGCACGTACCAGTACTGCTTATCTGGGACGTTATACCGACCCTCAGTTCGGTGAATTCACGTCCGACTTTATAGCGCAATTCAACTGTACGGATGATTTTGAATTCCCCGAAGCTGTACAAGAGATCACAGGACTGACACTCTTTGTCCAATATACGAAATTTTTCGGAGATTCCCTAAACTCCATGCGCATGAGAATTGATACATTGGACAAAGTGATACCGGAAGGAGATTTGAACACATTTTATACGAATGTAAATCCCGACAACTACTACAACGAAAATGCCAAACCTATCGCTGAAAAAGCTTATTCGGCAGGCGGAACCGATGCCCACCTCACAGATACGCTTAGCAGCAGATATTATACTCAAACCATAAAATTGCCCACTAATCTGGGAAAATTTATGTATGAGAAATATAAGGAAGATAAAAACAACTATAAGAATGCCGATGCATTTATCAAGAATGTCTTAAAAGGTATCTATGTACGTTGTACACATGGTGACGGTACTATTCTATATATTGACAACCTTGACTTACGTATGCATTTCAGCAGATTGATTAAGAGTTCTTCCAATAAGCTAGACTCTTTGGTAAATACATTCGCTGATTTTGCTGCGACAAAAGAAGTTATTCAAGCCAACCGTTTCCAGAATTCCGAAAGATTGAAAGAATTGGTGGACAAAGACAATTGTACTTACATAAAGACTCCTGCCGGAATCTATACGGAAGCTACATTGCCTGTCGATGAAATATATGAAGCGCATCAGAATGATACATTGAATGCTGCAACTCTTTCTTTCACCCGCTTTAACGAAAAAAACAACAGCAGTTTTGCAATGGGCATTCCCCAATATTTATTAATGGTAAGAAAGAAGGAAATGTACTCGTTCTTTGAGGAGAATAAGATTACCGACAATATCTCTTCTTTCATCACAAGTTTTACCAGCAACAGTAATAAATATACTTTTTCCAATATTGCCCAATTGATTACTCACTGCATCGAAGAAAAGAAAAAAGGAGAAGCCGGTGACCCGGACTGGGTTAAAAAGAATCCCGATTGGAATAAAGTTGTGCTGATACCTGTAAAGGTGGACTTTGATACAAACAATTCGATTATCGGGGTAAGCAATAACTTGGATATGGAGAGCGCTGAGCTGAAAGGCGGCACCAAAGCAGGAAATGAATTAAAAATGCAAATCATATATACCAAGTTCTAACGACACGGATTACACGTTAGTACGCATAGGGTCACACATATATATGTGTGGCCCTACGTGTACTAATGCACAAGGTCACACATACGTACGTGTAAGCCCATGCCTGCACAGGCATAAAAATGAAGGGTGCGCCAAAAGTCCGAAACGGTTTTACTTTTGACGCACCCTTTTTTATCTTTTGCCTCAAGATGGCTGTAACCGGATTAAATTCCCAATGACTTTCTTACGGCTTCTACTTTTTCTTCTGCAGCAGCATTAGCAGCATCATAGCACTTAGGACATCCCATCTCGCCTTTCACTTCCATATAGAACTTAATCTTAGGTTCGGTACCCGAAGGACGAACAGAAATCTTAGTACCGTCTTCAGTGAAGTATTGCAGTACATTAGAGGTTTCAGGCATATCAATATCTGCCACATTACCTTCACCGTCTGTAGCTTTCAAAGTCTTGTAATCCTTTGCCAATATCACTTTAGAACCACCGATTTCTTTCGGAGGATTGGCGCGGAAGTTTTCCATCATTGCTTTGATTTCATCTGCACCACTCTTACCAGGCTTCACTACATTGACTGTCGTTTCTTTAGAGAAACCATATTCCACATAGATATCCATCAGAACATCGAACAAAGTCTTGCCCCGGTCTTTGGCCCAAGCACAGATTTCAGCCAGCAACGCACAAGCAGAAACAGCATCTTTATCACGAACGAAGTCTTCGGCCAGGAAACCATAACTTTCTTCACCACCGCCGATGTATTGCTGTTTGCCTTCGCTCAAACGGATTTCACGTGCAATCCATTTAAAACCGGTATAGCAGTCGCGCATCTCAATCTTATTCTTGTCGGCCACAGCCTTGATAAGCTCGGTAGTAACAATGGTCTTGACAATAAAATCATTGTCCTTCATTTTGCCCATTGCAATGCGGTTCTTGATGATATAATACAAGAAAAGCAAACAAGTCTGATTACCATTAATCAATACCCATTCACCCTTGTCGTTCTTACAAGCCATACCTACACGGTCGGCATCCGGGTCACTCGCCATCACGATGTCAGCATCAATTTTCTTAGCCAAATCGATAGCCATAGACAATGCTTCCGCATTTTCGGGATTCGGCGAGATAACAGTCGGGAAATCGCCACTCTTCACCATCTGTTCGGGCACGCAATGCACATTTTCAAAACCCCATTGTTTCAAAGCACGCGGAATCAGCATCATACCCGTCCCATGAATAGGAGTATACACAATACTCAAATCCTTCTGACGCTTAATTACTTCAGAATCAATAGAAATAGTATGCACCTTATCCAAATAGATGCTATCGATATCCTCACCAATCACCTGAATCAGTTCTTTGTTTCCTTCAAACTTAATATCGGCAGCCGAAGCAATCTTATTCACTTCATCAATAATACCTTTATCATGCGGAGCCAATACTTGTGCACCATCATCCCAATAGGCCTTATAACCGTTATATTCTTTCGGGTTATGAGAAGCTGTCAGGATGATACCGCTTTGACATCCCAAATGACGGATGGCAAAAGACATCTCAGGAGTGGGACGCATATCCTCAAACAGATATACCTTGATACCATTAGCCGAGAAAATATTTGCTGAGATTTCGGCAAACAGACGGCTGTTGTTACGGCAATCATGACCAACCACAACAGCTATTTGTTCAAGGTCTTTAAAGTTCTTATTAAGATAGTTGGACAATCCCTGAGTAGCTGCACCGACAGTATATATATTCATACGGTTACTACCTACTCCCATGATACCGCGCAAACCGCCTGTACCAAATTCCAAATCTTTATAAAATGCTTCTATCAAATCGGTTTTATCTTCATTTTCCAACATACGCTTTACCTCTGCCTGAGTTTCGGCATCGTATGCAGGAGTTAACCACTTCTTGGCTTTCTCAGTCACTTGCTGAATCAATTCTTCATTTTCCATGTGATCTACTTTATTAGAGTTAATATTTTAATAATACGCAAATGTAAAAGAATAAGTTCACAATTCCTATCTTTTGAAGAAATAAATTATAATGGAATCCATGCCTGCATCCATGAAAAAAAATCCGCACTACACCTCCATAGAGATGTAATGCGGACAGCTTTTTATTATCAAACGTAAGATACGCCTTCTTATTTTGTCACTTTATAACGCTCTCCTGTAGCTTTCACCAGCTCTTCCAAAAATTCCTGAGGATAACCCGGACGCACCAGCGGAGCACAGTTTCCTGTTTCCGGTCGCAAGATAGAGCCGTTCTTTGCCATTTTCTTCACTGCACCGTCGTTGTATTTCACAATGAGGAATTCTCCCAACTTCTTCCAGCTGTCAACTGCCGACTGAGCCGTCATGCAAGAATAGTTGGTCAAGAACTCTTTCGCTTTCACCGGGTCTTTCTCGTAAAGGCTGAGTGCAGCGTTTTCTATACCACTTTGCGCACTGTCATAAGTATCCTCCAAATTGTTTTGAACCGCACGCATATCCTCAATCATCAAACTGTATCGAGGACGAATCATGTCGGCCACCCAGTTGTAAATCCAGAAAGCGGAATTCCACGAGAAGGTTACACAATCTGCTTCTTTACCGCTATAACAATCGGGAATTCTGTCCGTACAGCAATAGACCGGAGCAAATACTGTCATGTTGGCATCATCCGCACCAAACCACAGTACACCACCTATCGCATCGGGGAGTTCGGCACGCATCTGTGCCACAAATGTAAATGCAGTCTGCTGAGTAGAAATCGGGCGTTCATTAAAATACTCTTTGTCGCCTACTTTATAAGTCAACGGTGACAAACGATAAGGTGTTTTAAAAGGACCGGCTCCCGGATCATTAGTGATATCCAGCGGCGTGCCTTCATAATGGTCACGCATGGCTCTTTGTACATCGCGCACAGAAAGCTTATGGTCGGGCTTGATATAAAGAGGCATCGGTTCCTTGCTCTCTCCCTTTATATAAGGCAAATAGGTATCTCCTACCGCTTTATTAAACATATTATAGTAGCTCCATACACGTGCTTCACAAAAACGAAGCCCGCCGAAATCCAAAGGATTATAAGCTTCCGAAAAACTAAAATCTTTGTTCATACCGTCAAAATAACCTTTCTCGCGGGCAAACGAAATCACATCGGGAGAATAGAGACAGTTGTCTTTGTCATTCATATTAAATTTATGAATCCGGCTTTGATTGGCATGTGCTGCAATACAATCATCCGGTATCCTGACAGCTACCCATACTGCTCCTTTCACACCCGGCCCTTTGCCTATCATTTCAAGAATCCATACTTCGTTGGGGTCTGCAATAGAGAATGACTCGCCACTGCTGTAATAGCCGTATTCCTTAACCAAGTCAGTCATCACTTCAATAGCTTCTTTTGCCGTGCGCGAACGTTGGAGCGCAACATAAATAAGACTGCCATAATCCATAATACCGGTAGTATCCACCAACTCTTCACGCCCGCCGAAGGTTGTTTCTCCAATCGTTACCTGATATTCATTCATGTTTCCAATCACATTGTAAGTTTGGGGGGCTTCCTTTATCTGTCCCAAATACTTACCCGTATCCCATTCATGAATATCACGCATGGTGCCTTTGGCATGTACACCTGCGGGATAATGATATAACTCACCGAACATTCCGTATGAATCGGCTGAATAAGATACAATAACCGAACCGTCTGTCGATGCATTTTTACCAACAATAAAGTTGGTACAGGCCAGTGTTTCGGTCACGGCTGCCATCAGCAAGGCAGCTCCTAAAATTAGCTTGTTCTTCATTTATATAACTTTTTAATTGTGTTATTCTGTTTTCTACTTAAAACTTATATTCTTTCCGCGTCTCATTCCCACAATAATCGGTCACGATCACTTCCAGCTTATGGGGCACTCCCCTTTTCAAACGCTTCGGGTGCTTCATTGACAACCGGGCTGTCTTCGAGCTGAAACTGAAAAGCTCAAACCGACCGTCAATCATCACCTTGTAATCTCTCACACCTGTCTCGGCATCACCAATCTTAAACTGTATGTTTCCGCTTTTCCACTGAGACCGGTTCAGGGGAGTGACTCGCGGAGAAACCGTATCGACAGCCACGGTATATGTTCCCAACTCACGAATGGTTGTTTTCATCCAGCCGTCATCAAACTTCCCTCCGGCAGAACCCTTCCTGTTTCCCCACTTACGGACTACATAATATTTTGATGTGTCTTCCACCGGAAAACGATGCACGCCAATCATCAACGTACATCCCGCCTGCAAAGGCACTGCCTCATCATGCAACCGATATTCGTATGCAATGGCAGCAGTATCCTTTATCACCTTAGTGTTCAATGCAATGTCTTCATACAGCATGCCTCGCGGAATGACCAATTCCATTCCGGGTTCCTGTATCACATTGCCTTTATCCCATTCCAAATAATGTTTTGCTTGCGGATTATATTCTTCTATCGGCATCCGGCATCCACGCACCACAAACCGATATGTGTTCTTATTGCCATATAAATCCTCCAGTTCATAACGGAAGTGATAATCCCTCTCCTCATCAATCGTCACGACTCCTCCCTTCTCATCAGCCTGTAACATACGCAAAGGATTTCCCGGAAGTATCTGTGAACGCATCACCCAACTGTTTTTCTTCACATGTTCCTCATAATCCGTCCAAGCGTTAATCATGCGGTTTTCTTCAGGCAAAACGCCATCCACCGTACTACGGAACACTTCAGCCGTATCTACATAAAGTACGACAGACCGCACCCCGTAATTGTTATGCGTACCGTCCATGTAGTCGTATGCTTTTATACCTGCTGCTATTTCTCCCCAAGCCTCAACCGGAGTTCCCAATGCGGCAACCGGAATCGCTTTCTTCTTCGGAGAACCGCTCACCACTCCTTTCCCCGGCTGAGGATAAAGCATCACCAAAGAAGCACGAGGCGGAGTCGTGTCTTTCACCTTATCCGTATAAAACTGCAAAGGGTCTATCAGCTCACCTGTATCCGTACGACGAATCTCCATGTGCAAATGAGGACCAAACGAATATCCTTCATTACCGCTCAAAGCAATAATCTCACCGGACTTAAACGCCAGTTGGCCGGGTTCAAACTTCAAGTCTACCGCAAAAGTCTCATTCTCATACTGATATTCTTCCACCAGCTTTGCCACAGCCGGAGCGAACTTTGAGATATGTCCATACACGGAAGTATAGCCATTAGGATGAGTGATATACAAAGCCTGCCCATAACCTCCGGGCGTAACCGACACACGGCTTACATAGCCGTCGGCAATGCAATGAATAGGCTTGCCAATCTCCCCCTGCGTTTTAAAATCAACTCCTCCGTGAAAATGATTGGCACGCAACTCACCAAAGTTTCCGCTTAAAGTCAACGGAAAATCAAAGGGGGAAATAAAAGGTTTTTCGGGATGTTCCTGTGCCCGGGTAGCCAAACAGCCTCCCAATGCAAGGAGCAATATATAACTGCGTATCGTCATTTTTCTCCTATCTGTTTTTTTGTTCTTTTCCGCCCCTGCATACGGGCAGGTGCAAACTTACAAAATAAATTCAAAAGTTCCTCTTAATTTGTGTTGCTAAACATACTTCACAGAGAAAAAAAACAGAGCAGCAAGGAACCTACTTTTCTGACATTTTGTTACCTTTGATACATTCAAACCCCTTAAATGTGACGATTATGATAGTAGGAATTCCTAAAGAAATCAAGAACAACGAGAATCGTGTATCGTTAACCCCCTCGGGAGCACGAGAATTAGTACAAAGAGGTCACACGGTATATGTCCAGCACACTGCCGGTATCAACAGCGGATTTACTGACGAAGACTATGAAAAGGCCGGAGCACATATACTCCCCTCCATCGAAGATGTGTATGGAACAGCCGAAATGATTATCAAAGTAAAAGAACCTATCGAAAGCGAATACGGCTTGGTGCGCGAGGGGCAATTGGTATTTACCTATTTTCACTTTGCCTGCGACCAACAGTTGACGGAAGCCATGATAAAAAGCAAATCGGTGTGTATGGCTTACGAAACGGTAGTAGACAGGCAGGGCGCCCTTCCTTTATTGATTCCAATGAGTGAAGTAGCCGGCCGCATGTCTGTGCAAGAAGGTGCACGCTTTCTGGAAAAGCCACAAGGCGGGAAAGGAATTTTACTGGGTGGAGTGCCGGGGGTAAAACCTGCAAAAGTATTAGTTTTGGGCGGTGGAGTTGTGGGAACCAACGCCGCTTTAATGGCTGCCGGACTGGGAGCAGACGTCACTATTTGTGATATATCCCTTCCACGCCTAAGACAGCTAAATGAATTTATGCCCAAAAATGTGAAAACATTATTCTCATCCGCTCACAATATAGAACAGGAACTCGCTACCACCGACTTGGTAATAGGTGCTGTTTTGATTCCCGGAGCAAAAGCTCCTCACCTCATCACCCGCCCTATGCTCAAACTGATGAAAAAAGGAAGTGTGCTGGTAGATGTAGCCATCGACCAAGGAGGTTGTTTTGAGACGTCACACCCAACCACACACGCCGAGCCGACATACGAAGTCGATGGAATCATTCATTATTGTGTAGCCAATATTCCCGGAGCAGTGCCATGCACTTCTACTTTGGCACTGACCAATGCAACATTGCCTTACGCCGTCAAGTTGGCAGATATGGGATGGGAAAAAGCCTGTGAAACAGATTCCGGACTCAAAAAAGGCTTGAATATTGTAAATGGAAAAGTCGTATTCCCGGCTGTTGCAGAAGCCTTCGGATGGAAAATATAATCCCCCCCCTTAAAGAAGCAAATGTATTAAAAGCCGGAAGAAATTATCATGGTGATAATGATATGGCTTTTAATACATTTCTCTATTTCAACCATAAAGACTAACAGCTTCCGGGCATAACGATGGCATAGAAATCCAGTTTATCCTCTCACAAGCCACTGCATATAATAAAATCAGACTCTTTAAGGCAAGAACATTTTACAGTCACCGGCCCCATCATTTTTTTCTCTTTTCTTAATAATATTATCAAATATTCTCCTATCTTCGCAAGAAATTGATAAAATACACGATATGAAATGTTACAAATTCATTAGTTTATTGGCTGTGTTCTTTGCGGTAACAACATTGACACACGCCCAAAATGCAGGTCCCTGCACGGGAAGTGAGTATGCCACTGATGCAGAGTTTTTCCGTGCGTATGCCTCTGCACAGAGTAGTGATGCAACAGCTTCCAAGAAAAAAGCCATGACCGGTGCCCGAACAGCCCTTGAAAACCAAATCAAAACAAAAGCAGAAGCTGCTGCCAAATCGCAGACTAAGATATCCGGTGCTGACATTGCTCAATTCAACAGCCTGATTCAGGGAGTGATACAGCAAGAAGTAGTCAAAATGAAAGTCATCTGCGAGAACAGTGAACAAGCCGGCGGACGATATAAAACACATATCGTAGTAGAAGTTACCAAAGCAAGTGTATTGACGAATATTGTCAACAGTGCCAAAAGTGATGAAAAACTGAAAGCGAACTTCGAAGAAGGTAAATTCAAACAGGCTTTTTAAGCCCTCACTAAAACTCCTTGGTCTTTTTCAAAAACTCTTTGATCTTTTCTGAAAACTCTTTAGTCTTTTCCAAAAACCTCAAAGTCTTTTTAAAAGCCTCTCGAACCTTTTCCAAAAGAACAAACGCCTAAGAGTCTTTCAAAAACTCTCAGGCGCTTTAAATATACCTAAGTTCTGATACCTAATCTTAGAACAATAATATATAAGCCAATGTACTCAAGCTGATTACCACCCACAAAATCACTCCCTGAATAAGCGGTTTCATTCCTACTTGCTTTAATACATCCATCGACAATGACGCACCGATAAAGAACATCGTTATAATCAACCCTTTACGTGCCAAATCCGAAATGGCCTGTCCCAGTTGAGGAATGCCATCCAACACATAAGTATTGAGAATGATAGCACCTATAAAGTAAAAGATAAACCAGGGAACACTGATTTTCTTGCCACTTCCCTTAAAGATAAATGAAGTAGCTAATGCCAATGGAATAATCCACAGCGCACGAGTCAATTTAATCGTTGTAGCCACTTTCAAGGCTTCCTCACCATAAGCAGCCCCTGCACCTACCACCGAACTGGTATCATGAATGGCAATCGCTGCCCAAGTTCCGAATTGCTGCTGGTCTAATCCCAGCCAATGTCCCAAAACGGGAAAAATAAACAAGGCTATTGCATTCAATACAAAAATAGTAGCCAACGCCACAGACATTTCGCTGTCTTTTGCCTTTAGGACAGGCCCCACAGCAGCAATGGCACTACCACCGCAGATAGCAGTTCCTGAACTTATCAGATAAGAAGTATCACGGTCTATCTTCAATATTTTACGGCCGATAAACATACCGATGAGCATAGTTCCAATCACTGAAAGGATGGTAAACTCCATACCTTCCTTACCGGAAGCCAGAGAAGCTTGAAGATTCATGCCGAACCCCAAGCCTACCACTGAATACTGCAATAAATATTTTGAAGTTTTTTTATTGAACTTGGGATGAGCCTGACCACACACCAATGCGAATATCAAACCTAGGAATAAAGCTACCGGTGGAGTGACCCAATGTGAGAAAGGGGCCAATGCCGGGATATAATCCATTAACAAAAAAACGATCAACGTGGAAAGTATACCTACATAAATTACTTTGTTGTTTTGCTGTAAAGCTGATACTGAAATCATATTTCTACCTTTCTTTAAATGTTATTTTCTGTTTCGGAGTGCAAAGGTAGTATATGTTTCGATAGATCACCAATCGTTTTTATTTATAGGTTATAACTTTTCTTTATAATGTTCGGCAAACTGCATAAATAAAGCCGGCAATCCGTTTTCCTGTCCCTGCAACTGCACAAAGTCAAATTCCCGAAACATAGATAAATCTTTTATTTCCAGTACTTTCATCTCACCTGCATACAATTCTTTATTGACAGAACGTATAGAAAGAATCCCCAAGCAATCACAGTTTTCCAAAAAAAGTTTGATGCTTTCCGTACTTCCCAAATACATTTTCACATTCAGGTCTGATAACTTTATATTGTGCTTTTGAAGAGCTGCCAATAAGATATCCAATGTTCCAGATCCTCTTTCACGCAACACCAAAGGAATTTTTTTAAACTCTTCTAATGTGATTTCATCATATTCCGTCCATTTACTGTGAGTATGAACAACAGGAACCAATTCATCTTGCAGAAATGAAGTATACTTCAAATTAGGCTGCCGGATATTTCCCTCCACCAAAGCAAGGTCTATGCGATGTTCCTGCAGAGCTTTTTCCACTTCCAAAGAATTTCCGTTAAATAAAGACAGAGAGACTTGTGGGAATTTCTCGATAAAGCGTGCCAACAATGGAGGAAGCACATATTGGGCAATAGTGGTACTGGCTCCCAAACGCAGCTTTCCGATATGTTCATTACGCAACAGATTCATCTCATACTCCAGTCGCCCGTATTCTTCCAATATCTTCTCGCAGTGCTCCAGTAACAGCCTTCCGGCATCAGTCAGCGATATTTTATTCCCCATCCGCTCAAAGAGACGCGTCTGATACATCGTCTCTAACTCCTGAATATGCTTTGTTATGGCAGGCTGACTGATGAAAAGCTCTTGAGATGCCTTAGTAAAGCTAAGGTTCTTTGCCACACAACTGAATACTCTCAACCGAAAATCAGACATAGTGCTACTTTTATTACAACTCGTCGGCTTTTATCCCTAAAGCTTGCAAAACAGCGAATCCCAACATCTCCCACTGATAAGCAATCGCTTCAGTCGGTGGATTCATGCCAAAGACAGTCATTCCGTCTTTTCCGTCCACCTTATTTAATATAGCGGGAACTTCATTGCCATACTCTTCTTCCGCAGGAACCGCTATCAAGCGTTTCACATCTTTCGCATCCGCAACCACCCTCAGTGATTCAAGAAACAATTCATCCCTTCCTGCCATATCCGAAGGCTCAAAAGAATAAAAAGCGAACTCACCCAAGTGACTCTTAAAAGCTACATTATTCAATTCTTGACGCAAATCTCCCGGTTGGCAAGTGCTCATATTCTCACTTTCCTTATCATAAATAAGCAATACCTGAATATTATTCTCCCCGAATTGTAGTCCGGCATCCAAAGCCAGGCACTCCATCAGCACCGGCAGATCAGCCTTTGGCAATTCACGCCCCAATACGGTACTAAAGTGCTTTTTCAAGTCGCCACACACTCTGTTCAAATATGCTGCATCTACCAGCATTACAGTTTCTGCAAAATTCATCTCATTCGCCATATTCTTACTTTTGTCATTTTCTTTTCTACATTACCGGTCTAAAGATAGAAATAATCTTTTCTCCTTCCGAAAGTTTTCTGCCTTTTTGTATCCAATTCGGACTTTTTTTCATTTAAGAGCTCTTACACCCTGTCATTTTGTCTGATTCTTTTACCCCAACCACCTGTTTTTCCTCTGCTTTCAGCTTTTGGCAAAGTATTTGAGCGTTCTTTACCGAAATCGCTTAAAGCATTGAACAAAGACGTAACGATTCCGTTTTCAATAGGTATTTTGAAATAAAACAGAAAGGAGATACAATATGAATTTTAACAACTTCACAATTAAATCACAAGAGGCAGTGCAGGAAGCTGTGAACCTTACGCAAACCCGCGGACAGCAGGCTATCGAACCGGTTCATTTGCTGGCCGGTGTGCTGAAAGTTGGTGAAAACGTGACTAACTTTATCTTCCAGAAATTGGGGATGAATGCACAACAGGTTACGTTAGTCATCGACAAACAGATAGACTCACTGCCAAAGGTCAGCGGCGGAGAACCTTATCTGAGCCGCGAAAGCAACGAGGTATTACAAAGGGCAACCCAGTATTCTAAAGAAATGGGAGATGAATATGTTTCACTGGAAGCTATCATTCTGGCATTACTGAATGTAAAGAGTACTGTTTCTACCATTCTGAAAGATGCGGGTATGACCGACAAAGATTTACGTGCTGCAATCACAGAACTACGGAAAGGAGAAAAAGTAACTTCTCAATCCAGCGAAGACACTTATCAGTCCTTAAGTAAATATGCCATCAACTTAAATGAGGCTGCCCGCAGTGGAAAGCTCGACCCGGTTATCGGCCGTGATGAGGAAATCCGGCGAGTATTACAAATATTAAGCCGACGTACCAAGAATAATCCGATTTTAATCGGTGAACCGGGTACAGGTAAGACAGCCATCGTTGAAGGTTTGGCACACCGTATCATTCGTGGTGACGTGCCCGAAAACCTGAAAAACAAACAGATTTATTCATTGGACATGGGTGCACTGGTAGCCGGTGCCAAATATAAAGGTGAATTTGAGGAACGTTTGAAATCGGTTATCAATGAGGTGACAAAGTCGGAAGGCAGTATTATTTTGTTCATTGACGAAATCCATACTTTGGTAGGAGCCGGAAAAGGTGAAGGAGCAATGGATGCTGCCAATATCCTGAAACCTGCATTGGCACGTGGTGAACTTCGCAGCATCGGTGCCACAACCCTTGACGAGTATCAGAAATACTTTGAAAAGGACAAAGCTTTGGAACGCCGTTTCCAAACTGTAATGGTTGCCGAACCGGATACTTTAAGCACCATCTCTATTCTGCGTGGATTAAAAGAGCGATATGAAAATCATCATAAGGTTCGTATTAAAGACGAAGCCATTATTGCTGCCGTAGAACTGAGTAACCGCTACATCACCGAGCGTTTCCTGCCCGACAAAGCCATCGACCTGATGGACGAGGCTGCTGCCAAACTTCGTATGGAACGTGATTCTGTTCCTGAGGAGCTGGATGAAATCTCACGCCACCTGAAACAATTGGAGATTGAGCGTGAAGCCATCAAGCGTGAAAAAGACGAACCTAAGTTGCAACAACTGAATAAGGAAATTGCCGAATTGAAGGAACAAGAAACTTCCTATAAAGCAAAATGGCAAAGTGAAAAAGAGCTGGTGAACAAGATTCAGCAGAACAAACAGGAAATAGAGCAACTGAAGTTTGAAGCCGACAAAGCAGAACGTGAAGGAGACTATGGTAAAGTAGCCGAAATCCGTTACGGAAAATTACAGGCTCTGGAAAATGAAATCAAAGATATTCAGGAAGACTTAAAGCATAAACAAGGCGACAATGCCATGATTAAAGAAGAAGTCACTGCCGAAGATATCGCTGATGTGGTTTCACGCTGGACAGGAATCCCGGTCAATAAGATGTTGCAAAGTGAACGTGATAAATTACTGAATCTGGAACAAGAACTGCACTTGCGTGTGGTGGGACAGGAAGAGGCTATTGCCGCCGTTTCCGATGCAGTTCGCCGTAGCCGTGCCGGACTGCAAGACCCGAAGCGTCCGATAGGCTCGTTCATTTTCCTGGGTACTACCGGTGTAGGTAAAACAGAGTTGGCGAAAGCATTGGCAGATTACCTGTTTGATGACGAAAGCTTGATGACCCGTATCGATATGAGTGAATACCAAGAGAAGCACTCCGTATCCCGACTGATTGGAGCGCCTCCCGGATATGTAGGTTATGACGAAGGCGGTCAGTTGACAGAAGCCGTAAGACGTAAACCCTATTCTGTGGTATTATTTGACGAAATCGAAAAAGCGCATCCCGATGTGTTCAACATCCTATTGCAAGTATTGGATGACGGTCGACTGACAGATAATAAAGGACGGACTGTGAATTTCAAGAACACCATTATCATCATGACTTCTAACTTAGGCAGCTCTTATATTCAGAGTCAGTTTGAGAAGATTAATGATGAAAATCGTGAAGTGATAGTAGAAGAGACGAAGAAAGAAGTAATGTCAATGTTGAAAAAGACAATCCGACCGGAGTTCCTGAACCGTATTGACGAGACAATCATGTTCTTGCCTTTAAATAAAGAAGAGATTGAACAGATTGTGATGCTGCAAATTGGCGGTATCAAGAATATGCTCGCCGACAATGGAATCACTCTCCAGATGACAGATGAAGCAATCCGTTTCATTGCCGGTACAGGATATGATCCCGAATTTGGAGCCCGTCCGGTGAAACGTGCTATCCAACGCTACTTACTGAACGACTTGTCAAAGAAATTATTATCTCAGGAGGTAGATCGTTCTAAACCGATTATAGTAGAAACTGCGGGAGACGGATTGATATTCCGCAACTAATTCTCTATAATCAAACTATATAAAATGCCCTCCCTGCGAATGATTCGAAATTTGCAGGGAGGGCGTTTTATAAATAATAAAAAAAAGTATTATTTTCCTTCTTCTGCTGCCGGTTCTTCAGTGGCAACCGCATTTTGCTCTACAAAATCCGTAATACCATTGCTTACCAAGATATTGTACCATGACAACAGCTTCTTGATGTCACTTGCGTGCACACGGTCACGGTCATAGTTGGGAAGAATTTCTGCAAAATAAGCATGCAACTCGTTTGCAGATACTTTCTTATAGTCAATAGAAGCCACAGCCCCGTTCTCTTTGTTTTTCACTGATTCCAACACTTTGCTCAAAGGCACTTCTTCTGCATCTGTATACATCGCTATATCAGCCAATGAAATAACTTTGTCCTGTCCATAAGCCGGAATTCTTTTTTTAGCGGCGTCAACTGTTTCTACAATCAACATATTCTTTCCTGAAGAAATCAATTTATATAATCCGGGCTTACCCGCGATTGATAAAATGGTCTTTAACATACTATTTCTATTTTATTTATGGTTTGAGGCAGCAAAAGTACAATTCGCGATTGAAACTCCCAAATTTATTATACGAATTTTCCTGATTTTAATTCTTCAATTACCTGAGTCAACTGTGGAAGCAGCGGAACAGTACCGTCATTCAAAACCGTAAAATCTGCCCTACTTCGTTTTTCTTCGTCATCAAGTTGTGCCAAGATACGTGCACGCACCTGTTGTTCTGTTGCATTATCGCGCTGCATAGCCCGCTTCACCCTTAACTCCAATGGTGCATAAACCATCACTACAGCATCTACTGTATTTTCAAAACCGGCCTCATAAAGAATGGCAGATTCCATACCCGCTATCTCACACTCTTTCAGTTCTCCAATCCAACGGATAAAATCCTCCCTCACCCTGGGATGAATAATAGCATTGATTTGTCTCACATGCTCAGGAGACGAAAAAAGATAAGAAGCGAGCAGAGGTTTATTCAAAGCTCCTTCTTTATCATAGACCTCTTTTCCCAATAAAGCAATAAGCTCCCGACGAATTCCCTCATCGGATACCATCAAGCGCTTAGCTTCATTATCAGCATTGTAGACCGGCACATCCATTGTCTCCAGTAAGTGAGAAATATATGATTTCCCACTGCCAATACCTCCGGTAATAGCTATCTTAATCATTGAATATTATTTGTTGTTCAATCAGATAATCCACCTCTTGCGGATTAAGACGCACATGATTCACATAGCGGGGAACAGATTTAAGTTTCACCGGACACTTTTCTCCTTTATTATTCAGTAATTCCTCGTAAGTCACTCCTATAAAAAAATCTTCAGCCGTAATTGCCTTGAAATGACTCAGTCCGACCTGAAAAGTAACCTGCACTTTGGAGGGAAAGGTACGCAATACTTTATCAGGAGGAAAATTCACACCACGCACAGGTACCTCCACACTCTTCTCTGCATATACATCCAACATGAGCGTTACATCATTAAAGTCGGGAATAAACCGGGCTCCTTTCACTTTTGCCAGACTGATGCGGCGATGAGTCGTATCAGACAGATTCTCTAATACCACCGACTCTGTATAGGCCGTAGTAATGGTATCCAATATTTCCTGAGGAGCATAGACCATTACCGAATCAGGAGAATAGATAACATCAGAAATATAATACTGACGATCTAAATCAATTTTTCCCTGCAACTTGACAGGAACTTTTTTAGCTTCCCCCTTAGTATAAATAAACTCCAATGTGTCAGGCCGAACAGTCAGCAAGCGAGTCGACTGGTTCAATTGACCTGTAATTTTCTTCAACAGAGTAGAAACCGGAATACGTACTTGCGTGCCTTTGCTCTCATAATCCTTAAAATCAATTGTAACCGGATAGAAAGTTTGCCCCAACATATAATTGGTCAATACAGTTCCTCTATCCTTCACTCCTATCTTTAACTCACTGGGTAACTCGGAAGTCAGCACCACATTATTGGGGACATTCTTCATACGGAGAGGAATCGAAAATTCTGTTTCATAATCATCATTCAATATCTGAAGCAACCAAAAACAGAAAGAAACGAATACAAAAAACAAGAAAATCAGAAACTCCCTACTATTACGACTAAGCAGGAAGCTTCTGATTTTCTCTAATGTCCTCAAATAGTAAATACGTATGTTCCTTTTGTCGAACATAGCTTATATAAGTTTTACTTTGTTTGTTGGTTTGCAGCAGCGTTAGCATAGATAGAATTTCTATCAATCTTAATCTTCACGCCTGATGCAACTTCCAATACTACAGTACTATCTTCTATTTCTTTAATTTTTCCATAAATGCCACCGGCAGTTATCACTTCCTGACCTACTTCCAGATTCTTACGGAAATTTGCAATTTCTTTCTGTTTCTTATTCTGCGGACGAATCATGAAGAAATACATAATAGCGAAAATAGCTACCATCATAATCAGGAATGAGTAATCGCCTCCGCCTGCAGCCTGCAGAAATACAAATGATAAATTCATACTTTCAAGTTTTTTTAGTTTATAATGTTGTTACACTTACGATAACAAACAAAGATATTAATTTTTCGTCAGCTTGTTTTCTTTTTTTAATTGATTAACGATTCCATCCAATGTACCGTTAATAAATCCACCACTTTTAGGAGTACTATACAACTTAGCGATTTCCACATATTCATTGAGCGACACACTAACGGGGATATTAGGAAAGCTAAGAACTTCCGCCAAAGCAATCTGCATGATAATCACATCCATAAATGCCACACGGTCAAGATCCCAATTCTTTGTGTTCTCACTGATAAGATGACGATAATAGTCAGAATTCAAAATAGCGCGGCGGAACAAACGGCGTGCGAAATCTTGATCTTCATCATCTTTAAACTCAGGTAACAACTCTTGTTTAGCACCATTTTTTTCTTCAAAACGCTTGATTGTTTTAAGAACAAAAGTGTCTACAATTTCCTTGTCATCGTTCCAATACAAGCTTTGGTCTTCCAGCACTTGGTCAAGTTCTGCATTATTGAAGATTATCTTCTTATATATTTTGCGCCATACTTCACGGTCTTCCTCATAAGAAGAAGTTTCACTTGCCATATACTCCTTATATATGTCACTTTCCATAATTTGCTCACACAGACTTTTCACAAAATCCGCTTCATTTTCCCACGTTTTCTTCTGATTGCCGGCAAAATCCAATAACTGTTTATTCACCTCCAATTGGGCAATAAAACGATTCTCTACAAATTTGGTGTTGGGAAACAATTCTTCCTTAGTAGGGATAAGTTTGTTTTTCGCAGCATTCAGTTTTTTGTTAGCCTGTTTAGTTACCTCAACCATTAAAAGCAATAGATAGTTATACAAATCATATGCTTTAGAGAGACTAAAGAACAACTCCTTCTCGGCAGTATCCAAGTTTTTCCCTCCGTTCTGATAATAAGCATAGATTATCTGAACTATCTTAAGACGAATAAGAACTCTATTTATCATAATTCACATAAAATTATTAAGGAGTTGCAAAAGTAGGTATTTTCATTGATTTTACATAACATAATTACATTTTTTAATGTAAAATTTACATAGAGCTATCTAAATCGCTTTTTTCATCGAAGTTTATCCGCAAATTCTTTGCCCATTAAAAAAAAATATCCAATTTTGAAGCCGATTTATAAAGATTCAAATTATGGAAGAGAAAAAGAAAAGTGTAGTGGATGGTGATAAAGAAATAGTTTTCTCAAAAGCCATTAAAGCGGGAAAACGTATTTATTATTTAGATGTGAAGAAAAACCGGAAAGATGAAATGTTCTTGGCTATCACAGAAAGTAAGAAAATTGTATCGGGTGAAGGTGACGATTCACAAGTGAGTTTTGAAAAGCATAAAATCTTCCTATATAAAGAGGATTTTGAGAAGTTTACAAACGGACTTCAACAGGCTATTCAGTTCATTACTGACGAACAAGGTCCGATAGAACCCCACCACAGCGAAGACATGCCGGAAGAAAAAAGAACTGAAAACGAAAGTGAAGAAGCTCTAAGCTCTAGTGAAATAAAAATAGATATTGACTTCTGATTTAATGTATAAGTAAGAGTCCGGATTAAAAAATCCGGGCTCTTTTTGGTTAAATCAAAAATAAGCATTACTTTTGCACCGCTTTTTTAAGCTCCATCGTGTGATATACCACATCGTGTGATGGCGAATTAAGCAACAAGATCAACTTAATTTAGAGTAACACAAAAAATTTAAAGAACAATGAAATCAATTGAAATTAAAGGTTCTGTAAGAACAGACCTCGGAAAGAAAGCAACTCGTGAATTGCGTAAAAACAATGGTGTTCCTTGCGTAGTATACGGAGTACAGAAAGATGAAAACGGAAATCCCGTAGCAACTCATTTTTCAGTAACTACCGACGGTTTGCGTAATCTGGTATACACACCGCACATCTACGTTGTAGATTTGAACATCGATGGCAAAACAGTAAACGCTATCATGAAAGATATCCAGTTCCACCCTGTTAAGGATTCTATCCTTCACGTTGACTTCTATCAGATTGACGAAGCTAAACCTATTGTAATGGAAGTTCCCGTTCAGCTGGAAGGTTTGGCAGAAGGTGTACGTGCCGGTGGTAAATTGGCATTGCAGATGCGTAAACTGAAAGTTAAAGCTTTATATAATGCAATTCCTGAACGTCTGACTATTGACGTTACTGCTTTAGGCTTGGGTAAAACCATCAAAGTTGGCGAATTACACTATGAAGGATTGGAATTAATTAATGCCAAGGAAGCTGTTGTTTGTGCAGTTAAATTAACTCGTGCCGCACGTGGTGCTGCTGCAACTGCAGGTAAATAATTACTAACCCCTTAATCCTTTTCAATGAAATATTTGATTGTAGGACTGGGTAATATAGGTGAAGAATACCGAAATACCCGTCACAACATAGGATTCAATGTATTGGACGCCCTTGCAAAGGCGTCCAATCTTGTTTTTACCGATGGCCGTTACGGTGCTACTGCCACCATGTCACTCAAAGGACGTCAACTTATCTTGTTGAAGCCTTCTACATATATGAACCTGAGTGGCAACGCTGTACGTTATTGGATGCAAAAGGAAAACGTTCCATTGGAGAACGTGTTGATAATAGTAGATGACTTAGCCCTTCCTTTCGGAGCTTTACGCCTGAAAAGTAAGGGTAGCGATGCCGGTCATAACGGATTGAAGCATATAGCCGCCACATTAGGAACTCAAGCATATGCCCGCCTGCGCTTTGGTATTGGCAATGACTTTCCACGCGGAGGGCAAATAGATTTTGTATTGGGACACTTTACAGAGGAAGATATGAAAACTATGGACGAACGTGTGGAATTAGCATGTGAAATAATCAAAAGTTTCTGCCTGGCCGGTATTAATATAACCATGAACCAATACAATAAAAAGTAATGGCTGAAGCAAGAATAGATAAATGGATGTGGGCGTCACGCATCTTTAAAACGCGCACAATAGCTGCAGAAGCTTGTAAAAAGGGCCGTGTAAGCATAAACGGTTCACAAGTCAAACCGGCACGTACGGTGAAACCGGGAGATGTGATAGAGGTACGCAAACCGCCTATCACTTATTCTTTCAAAGTTTTACAAGCAATAGAAAAACGTGTCGGTGCAAAACTTATTCCTGAAATTCTGGAGAATGTTACTTCACCGGAACAATATGAACTATTGGAAATGAGTAAAATCAGCGGTTTTGTCGATCGTGCCCGTGGCACCGGACGTCCTACAAAGAAAGACCGACGCAGTATGGATGAGTTTATCACACCGGAATATTTGCCGGACGATGATGACTTTGATTTCGATTTTGACTTTGAAGAGGAATAGATACTAATAAGTATTAATATCCCCCTTGTTTTCCATCAGAACGAAGTGAAAATATGTATGAGCCTACACGTATACGTGCAAGGCCATACATGCTAATCACAGGGATATAAATACTTCACAACTTATATATATTAATATTGTATCTCTTTCTTCTTACCCAACAAATGATAAACATCATCTCTCTCGCCCACTACCCATACTACATCACCTTCACAAAAAATCATATTAACATCCGGTCGGATCAAATCACCATCGCCTCGCTCTACCCCTACCACCAAACATCTATAATCATCACGAATACCGCTCTCCTTAATACTCTTACCCAAGAAAAGAGAATTACCATCCACCATAAACTGCTTCAAGTTCATCTCACGCTTCTCAATATCCTCTTCTTCAGCAGCAGAAGAGACTCGCTCCACCTGACGGGCAAATTCCCCCAACTGCTCATCCGTACCGATAACCTGAATTGTATCGCCGGGAAACAAACGGACATTGGCACCCGGAATGTTGATACGATGCATCCCGCGAATAATAGAAGCAACATGCACCCCATATTTATATCCCAAATTCAACTCTTTCAGTGTATGTCCTGCCCAAAGAGAATCCGCCGGCACCTCGAAATCCGAAAGATGAATATCACGTGACAATAAATGTCCCTCATATTCCGGCCGCTTCTGTCCCGTAAATTCAGCATGCATATCACGGAAGCGTAAATTCTGTATAAAAGTACGTTCCATAAAAATGGACTGTTTCTTCAACCAGCGCGAAAGCATCATCATACAAACCAAAATAATAGCAATACCAACCATCAATGCAGTAGATGCCTTGAAAATATTCTCGATAATAAACAAAACAAAAGCCACAGCTATCACCATGCGCAATAAAATGGTGGATAATAACGGAGCACGGTTATAACGATTATCCTGCCACAATGCCTGAAACTCAACTGAATGATTCTTCTTCATAATAATAGCACGCAAAAATGGCGATATACATACAATTGTAAACACTGCACCCGCCAAATTCGCCCAAAACAAAGGTAAACTTGCCCGAAACAGAGGAATGATGAAATGGAAAGAAAGAACAATTACCGCAATGCAAAGCACCGAATAGATGGCGACAATGCGAATAATAGCGGTCAATAGTTTTCTCCAATTATTCTCATGGTTCACCGTCTGCGAACCCGAAGAGTAGCGATCTAAAATTTTTCTCCATTTGTTTGGCAAAACCTTCTCTACCCGATGATAAGCGGGAACAGCAAGACGAATCATATAAGGAGTAAGGAACGTAGTAATAACCGAAACCGCTACCACTATAGGATACAGAAAATCACTGGTTACATGCAGGCTTACTCCCAATGAAGCGATAATGAAAGCAAACTCTCCAATCTGCGTCAGGCTAAAACCACACTGCATTGCCACCTTTAGTGGCTGACCTGCAAGAATCACACCTCCGGTTCCAAATATAACCTGTCCCAAAAGAATAGATAAAGTAATGGCAACAATGGGCCATGCATACTCCACAATCATGGCAGGGTCCACCATCATACCAACCGAAACAAAGAATATTGCGCCAAACAAATCCTTAACCGGCGCCACCAGTTTCTCTATACTCTCTGCCTCTACCGTCTCCGCCAAAATAGAACCCATGATGAAAGCACCGAAAGCCGGAGAAAAACCAACTTTTGCCGCCAGTACTACCATTCCAAAGCACATAGCCAAAGAAACGATAAGTAATGTTTCACTCCCCATCCACTTACGTGAACGTTTCAGAAAAATAGGAATAAGATATATTCCTACTACAAACCAAAGAATCAGAAAGAATACTAACTTACCAATACTGTAAATCATCTCCGTACCCTCAAAATTCTTACTTACAGCCATTGTACTCAGCATCACCATCAACACAATGGCAAGAATGTCTTCCAGTATCAAAATGCTAAGCACCAACCCGGCAAACCGTTGCTGCCGTAACCCCAAATCATCGAATGCCTTATAAATAATGGTCGTTGAAGACATTGCCAACATACCGCCCAGATAAAGGCAGTCCATGTGTTTCCATCCAAAAGACCAACCGGCTACCATCCCGACCAATATCATACAAAATATAATGGTACACGCCGCTATAATAGCAGTACCTCCGACTTTCATAAGCTTTTTGAAACTAAACTCCAATCCTAAAGCAAAAAGTAGGAAAATAACACCGATATCAGACCAAGTATGAATATTTGCCGTATCTATTACTGATGGTGTATAAGGCATATGCGGGCTTGCCAAAAACCCGGCTACAATATAGCCCAAGACTAAAGGTTGCCTCAACCGTTTAAATATCAGCGTCATAATACCGGCGCAAATAAGAATCAAGGCGAGGTCACTTATAAGGGGAGCCAATTCTGACATAACAATATTTTTTTTGCCTGCAAAATTATAAATTATCTATCAACTGTGGAGTCTTTCACCTGCTTATTTTGTGATAAGTACTTTGTTTTAACTCATTGCCTGCATAACGATAAATATTATGGCAGGTTGGCAAAAAAAATCTCCTCCACCCATACCACAGGCAAGATGAAGGAGATAAAAAAAATGAATAATATTACTTTCTGAACGGTGGTTTGACAACCATCGCCTTTAATTTGCGTCCACGCACATCAATGAAAACCTCTGTGCCCGGTGTAGCATAAGCAGTTTGAATATATCCCATACCGATGCCGATTTTACGAATCGGAGACATCGTTCCACTGGTTACTTCACCAACCTTTTCTCCCTCTGCATTTACCAACTCATAACCATGGCGAGGTATACCGCGATCAATCATTTCAAAACCAACCAATTTGCGATTCAAACCTTCTGCTTTCTGCTTTTCAAGAATAGCACGTGCTGTAAAATCCTTTCCTTCAACAAACTTGGTAATCCAACCTAAGCCCGCCTCCAATGGAGAAGTGGTATCACTCAGATCATTACCATAAAGACAGAATCCCATCTCCAGGCGCAAAGTATCGCGTGCACCCAGTCCTATAGGCTTGATACCTTCAGGAGCACCGGCTTCAAAGATGGCATTCCAAATCGCTTCACCGGCTTCAGGATAGAAATAAAGCTCAAAGCCTCCGGCTCCGGTATATCCGGTATTAGAAATAATCACGTCTTTCTGACCGGCAAATTCTCCGGTAGTAAACGCATAATAAGGTATTTCAGACAGATTCACCGAAGTGAGTTTCTGCAAAACCTCCATTGCTTTCGGCCCCTGGATAGCCAACTGCGCCATGCGATCGGAAGCATTTTCCAATTCAGCACCCGCCGTGTTATGGCTGACACACCAATTCCAGTCTTTCTCTATATTGGCAGCATTCACAACCAACAAGTATTTTTCCGGTTCGTAATGATATACCAATAAATCATCTACAATACCTCCCTCTTCGTTGGGGAAACAAGTATACTGAGCCTTACCAATAGGCAAAACAGCTACATTATTAGAAGTCACTTGCTGCAAGAAAGCCAATGCATTCGGGCCTTTTACCCAAAATTCTCCCATGTGGGAAACATCAAATACACCCACTGCATTGCATACAGTGAGATGTTCATCGATAATTCCCGAATATTCGATAGGCATATTATAGCCGGCAAATTCGTGCATCTTTGCTCCCAGAGCAATGTGTTTCTCGGTAAACGGAGTCGTTTTCATGTTATTATTCAATTATTTTTTAAGGTTATTATATTCGTCTTATCTTGCCACCAATTCTGAAATCTTCACCACTACCATCATGGCTTTTTCCAATGACTGAATAGGAGCAAACTCATATCTGCCGTGGAAATTCAGACCGCCGGCAAAAATGTTCGGACAAGGCAGTCCTTTGAAAGAAAGTTGTGCGCCATCCGTTCCGCCACGAATCGCTTTCACCTTCGGAGTCACACCGGCTTCTTCCATCGCCTTGAAAGCTATATCGATAATATGCATGACCGGTTCAATCTTTTCACGCATATTATAATACTGATCTTTCAATTCTACTGTCACTGTTTCTTCACCATATTTCTTATTAATCTCAGCTGCCCACTTCAACATATTCTCTTTACGCGCTTCAAATTTGGCACGGTCATGGTCACGAATGATGTAAGACAGCGTAGTTTGTTCCACCTCACCGGTAATACCTACCAAATGATAGAATCCTTCATAGTTTTCTGTACACTGGGGAGTCTCTCCATCCGGCAATAAATTCATAAACTGATTGGCCACACACATGGAATTTATCATCTTATTCTTGGCATATCCCGGATGCACGTTACGACCCTTTACAACTACTTTGGCAGAGGCTGCATTGAAATTTTCAAATTCCAGCTCACCTACCTCTCCTCCATCCATTGTATAAGCCCATTCACAACCAAACTTTTCCACATCAAACTTATGAGCACCCAACCCAATTTCTTCATCTGGATTGAAACCTACCCGAATCTTTCCATGTTTAATTTCGGGATGCTCTTTCAAATAAACCATCGCAGTAATGATTTCTGCAATACCGGCCTTATCGTCAGCTCCCAGCAGCGTCTTTCCATTGGTTACAATCAAATCTTCTCCTTTGTGGTCCAGCAATTCAGGGAACCGATTAGGAGAAAGAACAACATTCTCTTCCTCACACAAGACAATATCCGAACCGTCATAACCATAAACGATACGCGGAGTCACTCCTGCACCGGTCATATCAGGACTGGTATCCATGTGAGCAATAAATCCTATCGTTGGTACCGGTTTGTCGGTATTTGCCGGCAAGGTAGCAAAAAGATAACCATTCTCGTCCAATGAAATTTCTTCAAAGCCCAGTTGTTCCAATTCAGATCTCAAGTATTGTGCAAATACCATTTGTTTGGGTGTACTGGGCGTCACACCACTATTATCGTCTGATTGAGTATCGAAACTTACATACTTTAAAAATCGTTCTATCAGTGTCATTTTATCTTCCTATTTTTAATATTCAATGCTGTAAAAATAGGAAAAGAGCCGTGAATTGCCAAACAATTCACGGCTCTTTTTTCATTCTATCTTATTATTTTGATATCAGAAACAACTGGAACCATCAAAACAATGCGTACAAACTTTGCACTTTGGCAAACCGATAGCTTCAATTAAGGTTTCCAATGTATTGAACTTCAACGAAGTCAATCCGAAACGGTCGGCAATCATTTGCACCATCTTTTGGTATTGAGGTGAATCTGTTGCAGCATATTTTTCAAGATCTTTATTCTCATCTCCTTCTATTTCCTTAATCATGCGGCGTGTTATCAACTCCAAGTCACCTTTTGATGCAGTAAAGCCAAGGAAAGGACAACTGTAAATCAACGGCGGGCACGCAATACGCATGTGAACCTCTTTTGCTCCATAATCATATAAAATCTTCACATTATCACGAAGTTGAGTTCCACGTACAATGGAATCATCACAAAACAAAACACGTTTTCCTTCCAGCATGGCACGATTGGGAATCAGCTTCATTTTTGCTACCAACGAACGCATTTCCTGATTGGCAGGAGTAAAGCTGCGGGGCCATGTGGGAGTATATTTGGTTATGGCACGATGATAAGGAATGCCTTTTCCTTCGGCATACCCCAGCGCCATACCTACGCCGGAATCAGGAATACCACAGGCACAATCCACTTCCGAATTATCCTTCTGCCCCATTTTATAACCACTCATAAAACGCACTTCCTCCACATTCCTACCCTCATAGCAAGAAACCGGGAAACCATAATACACCCACAAAAAAGAACAAATCTGCATTCCTTCATTCGGCTTGCGCATTTGTTCCATTCCATCGGCACGCAAGCGGATAATTTCGCCGGGGCCCACATATTTTTCAATTTCATAATCCAGATTCGGCAGACTGCTCGACTCGCTGGTCGCAGCATAAGCCCCCTCTTTCTTACCAATCACGATGGGAGTACGTCCCCATTTATCACGCGCCACAATAATACCGTCTTCGGTCAGCAGCAACATGGAGCACGACCCTTTTATCTTATTAAATACATTTTCGATGCCATCTACAAAGTCCTTGCCCTGAACAATAAGCAATGCTATCAATTCCGTTGGGTTTGTCTTCCCCAAACTCATTTCGGAAAAATGCATATTCGCAGCCAGCAAGTCACGCTCCAGTTCCGAAATATTCTGAATCTTGGCTACTGTAACAATGGCAAATTTACCCAAATGCGAATTGATTACTATCGGCTGAGGATCTGTATCACTAATAATACCTATACCCGAGTTACCTTTAAACTTCGGGAGTTCCAATTCAAACTTTGTGCGGAAATAAGAGTTTTCCAAATTATGGATAGACCTCATAAATCCTTCTCCCTTGGCATAAGTAGCCAAGCCTCCTCTTTTTGTACCTAAATGTGAATTATAGTCCGTTCCGTAAAATAAATCGGTAACGCACTCAGTCTTTGAGACTGTTCCAAAAAAACCACCCATTCCTTTTTGCTGTTTTTTGTTTAGGGTGCAAAATTACTAAAATCTCTGGAATAAACGAACAAAAAAAACAAAATGGTACCGAATAGCTTATGAATAAAATGTTTGCTGTAACAAATCCGACCTAACATTCCACCACCCGATACAATGCATACGTACGTGTGGCCCGATGCGTACGTACATGTAGGCTTACGCATATATATGTGTAGGCTGATGCCACCGTATGTATAGACCTATGATCAGGCTGAGTGCTGCAAAAAGACCTTGAGGTTTTCAAAAAAGCTCGGTAAGTTTATTAAAAAGATGCCGAGGTTTTACGGAAACACACCGACCTTTTTCAAAAAGCTCGGCATCTTTTTCACATAGGGGCAGATGGAATCATCCCCTCACTAAGCCGATCATTCCTTCTTTCCGTTCATCCTTACATATTAGCCAAAACACATTATCAATCAATCGATTAACAATGACAGGATATCCATTCATTCTCCTTTCAGTCGTGCTTCCCAAGCTGCTTTCAAATCTGCCTTCAGTATTTATCTGTATCAAAAAAAGTCTTACAGATGAAAGGAGGCTGAAAAGACAATACGAGATGTCCATTCACTACCGAAATCCGCCATAACAGGGCGTTTCAACGACTAATGAAAGGAGGAAGGAAGAGACAGATTTTTCCGTTTGTATGGCGAAAAACACAGTTATTTTTTTTATGAATTCAGTCATTGCACGGCAAGCCACTTTGGGTATTTCACGATTACTGTTTATTTTCTCCACCCTCTTCCGCCACCTCCATGTGTTCTTTAAAAGTCGCGAGATTTTTACTTTCCGAGATCTCTTTGGTGGAAAGTTCTGCCAGCATATTGAGCACCAACTCCTTATTGGTCATATTATCGCGCAAATTTTCCTTTTTCAGTCCTTTGAATTGTTTATATTTCTTAGCGGTCATATCACTCCATGTCTGATAAATAATGTCAGTGAGGGTAGCAAATTGCACTCCCTCTTACAGTCCGTGCCGTTTCCATTCGTGTGTAAGGTCTTTGCGAATCTCTATAGATTTGAGTCGCTGGTTAATCCAACTATTCGAATAACCCAACCGTTTGTAGTCCATTAATGCTTGGTTAATGGAAAGTTCGGGATCTTGCATTTGGTCAAGACGTTCTGCAGCCACTTGCGTCATCCATAGCTTAAAAGGTTCTGCTTTGGGCGATGGAATAGATTGAATGAGGCGGAGAAGTTGGTGTGTGTCAGCCACATCAGTTAAATACATTTTTCCGTCAGTCGATTTCATTTTCAGTTGCCTACAATTTGTAGCCAACTCACTTCCTTCCTTTTTAAGACGTGTCTTCAAAACGCTCCAATACTTGCGTGGATTAGGGCTATCCGTTAAGACAGCTACTACATCTACTATTGAGAAGTACCATTTTTCTTCTTTATCGTCCCAAATGGTTCGGACTTTCTTTACTTCAAAAAGCTTGATGGCATTGTGTTGGGTCATGATATTATATTTTTAATTCTTAGTTTTAAGTTGAAACCTTTGCCAAGCCGCTTAGCCAATTCAGTTGGCTAAAACCTTTCTCAATCAAGACTTCTCCTATCCTATATTATTCGTTGTTTATTGTCTTTGGGGAAATACTTTTTATAAATTCTCTTGAACAGCATGTTTTGCTGTGGTATCCGAAAAATTGGAATAGAGTTTGGAAAGTGTTCCCATCAAGATAACCTCCAATATTTTCCATACAAATGGCAAGTCAGGTTCGCTATATTTGCGGAAGTGTTCAGTAATAAAATCATCGTGAGAGTGTTCCACCTCTTTACATATAAGAGCTAAATTAGCTGTAAAACAAACCTCACTGGAAGCATGATTTCCATTCATAAACCAGAATGCAGCAAATTCAGGTGCAAAATATTTTTGTATTTTTGTACGGACAGCGACTTCAATCGTTTGGATGGTAATAAAGAGCAAATATCAAACATATATCTTTATCTTACATGCTTCTTTTTCAAATATTTTTAGTATTTTTTTGAAAAAAGTTAAAACACAAAATTACCGAGCATCAGATCGACTCTTTCTTGTCATAGTTCATCGTCTGCCCACATAATAGATGAAGTATTATAAATACATATCCTTAATTTACGAAAATGGGGCAAGATATGGTATTTAAAGTGCTGATAAGTTTCGGTAGCTTTGTTTTTTATTCTATTGGCGTATGAACTCAATATTTTTATGTACTTTTGTATGAGATGTAATCTCTACTACAAAAAATGTAAATTCAAAAAATCCATTAGAATGAACCAAGAAGATAATTACACCTGCGAAGACTGCATTTATTTCATACATGGAGTAAATGAAGAGGACGTTGATGGGGTAGCTATATTAAACTGCTCTAAGCAAGGAATGGTAAGGAGCTGGTGTCCGGATTTCAATAGTGGGTATAACTGGAAACCTAAATTCCTTGAAAAATGGGAAGAAGATTATGTGGAAGAAAGTGAGAATAATACCGATCCTCCAGACAAGATGATTCATACCCATGGACAAATTTCACCTTGCCCTTTCTGTGGTAGCCATGAAGTTAAAACTTATAGTGATGGGACAGCACAATGTATAAAGTGCAAAGAGTGGTGGGAATACTGATAAATTCATTAGATTCATGTAGAATGCTGCTCACTTCGAATGTAACTTTTTCACAAGGTGGCATCTTGTATGAATGCTGAGATACGTTTACTTCACAGTAATAAAAGAATATGAATATAGTCGTACTTTCAGGTAGCCCTCGTAAAGGAGGTAATACCGACTTGTTAGTTGAAGCGTTTGTTAAAGGTGCTTCTGAAAAGCATAATGTGGAAGTTGTACTTGTTCGTGATCATCATATTAATCCATGTATAGGCTGTGACTCATGTTTCAAGCGTGAGAACAATTCTTGCTTTCAGAACGATAATATGCAACTGATATACGACAAACTCCTTCATGCAGACATGCTTGTTGTTGCATCACCTGTATATTTCTATGGCATCAGTTCGCAGCTAAAGGCTGTTATAGACAGATGTCACAACCCTATTCGAGACAAGTTCGCCATCAAACAAATGGCTTTGATACCTGTCGGTGCGGCTATATTGCCAGAACTCTTTGACAGTATTCTGACTCAGTATAAACTTTGCCTGAACTTCTTTGGATTAGAAGATACTGGACAGATTCTCGTTAGAGGATGCAAAGATAAAGGTGACGTAACGAATACAGAGACTTTGCAACAAGCTTACGAATTAGGTGAAAATTTATAAGATTACAATACCCAAAGCCTTATTATAAGCCGATAAGAAAAACTTTCCAGAATTACAGAAAAAATTTCTCTCCGAATGAATAATCCTTGCTATTTTTGCATCAAAATGCAGCAGTTATGAAATCATTATTATATATCTTTATCGGAGGAGGAACAGGAAGCGTGCTTCGTTACTTACTTACCATTGCCATTCAGCGCCAGACAGGGACGGCTTTCCCATGGGGGACTTTTGCCGTCAACTTACTGGGTTGCATACTGATAGGTATTTTTTATACGCTCACCTCACGCATTCATATCACCAATGAATTGCGTCTATTGCTCACTATCGGACTTTGCGGCGGGTTCACCACTTTCTCTACTTTCAGTAATGAAAGCCTTCAATTATTAAAATCAGGTTTTTATCCCACCTTCTTGGCATACGTGATTGGCAGCGTGGTTTTAGGAATTATCGGAGTCATGCTCGGAGTTTGGATGAGTGAATAGAACAAAATCTCTTCCTTTTTTGTTATTATCATAAAACCACCCAATTAAATTTTAGAATCAATATGAAAATAGCAAAGATTAAAGGAAGAGAGATTCTTGACTCACGTGGCAACCCCACTGTAGAAGTAGACGTAACATTAGAATCCGGTATCATGGGACGTGCATCTGTTCCGTCGGGTGCATCCACCGGTGAACATGAAGCTTTGGAATTACGCGACGGAGACAAGACCCGTTATGGAGGAAAAGGAGTTCTGAAAGCCATAGACAACATTAATAATATCATTGCTCCGGCATTGACCGGCATGGACTCATCAGACCAACGCGGCATTGATATGGCTATGCTGGCTTTAGACGGTACCCCCACTAAGTCCAAACTCGGAGCCAATGCCATTCTGGGCGTATCACTGGCTGTGGCAAAGGCAGCGGCAAATTATCTGGATATACCTTTATATAGATATATAGGAGGAACAAACACGTACGTATTGCCCGTGCCCATGATGAATATCATCAACGGAGGTTCGCATTCCGATTCTCCCATCGCTTTTCAGGAATTTATGATTCGCCCTGTCGGTGCCAAATCATTTCACGAAGCATTGCGCATGGGAGCAGAAGTTTTCCACGCACTGAAAACCGTATTAAAGAAGCGCGGACTGAGCACTGCTGTTGGCGACGAAGGAGGTTTCGCTCCTGTGTTGGATGGAACCGAGGATGCATTGAATTGCATTTTGGCAGCCATTGAAGCAGCCGGTTATGAGCCATTCAAACACATCACTATCGGTTTGGACTGCGCTTCTTCAGAGTTCTACCATGATGGAATCTATGATTATACGAAATTTGAAGGAACAAAAGGTGAAAAGCGTACTGCATCAGAGCAAGTGGCTTATCTGGAAAAACTGTGTTGGGATTATCCTATCGACTCCATTGAAGACGGTATGGCAGAAAATGACTGGGAAGGCTGGCGTATGCTGACCGAACGTCTTGGAAATCGCTGTCAACTGGTAGGTGATGACCTGTTCGTAACAAACGTGAAATTCCTGGAGAAAGGAATCAGCGAAGGTTGTGCCAATTCTATCCTGATTAAAGTAAACCAAATCGGTTCGCTGACCGAAACATTGGACGCCATCGAAATGGCTCAACGTAATGGCTATACCACTGTTACCAGTCACCGTTCGGGTGAGACGGAGGATGCGACTATTGCCGACATCGCCGTTGCTACCAACAGCGGACAAATCAAGACCGGTTCATTAAGTCGCAGTGACCGTATGGCCAAATACAACCAACTGCTACGCATAGAAGAAGAATTGGGAAGCCGTGCCATTTACGGATACAAGAAAATTGCACATGATTTCAAAGTATAAGAAGGCATGTAAAGTCACCGCCTGACATAGCATTTCGGGAGTGTGTCAAAACATGGATAATGCTGCCCCTACAGCCTGACGATGGGATAGCCCGGTTTAGTTTTAACACACTCCCTTTTAGTCCTATCCCAAGGGGCTATATTTTTTCTTCATTTCTTCCACATTCATTCCCGTGAAATAGTCTTCTATAAACTCCCATCTCTGCTCATCATCCAAGGAAGTATTACCAAAAAACAATTGGAACAACTCTATCTGTTCAAGGAATATCTTTTCATTATTTTCAAGCACGAAGTTTTTATAAGCTTCCGATGTCACCTCTTTCTCCAGCACTTCAGGCATATTAACAGTCACCTCTACCGAAGGTACACCACCTTCGACAGTAAAATCGACCACATTGAGCATTGACAAAAGATTGAGAAGCATGTTTAGGTCTGAAAAAGGCGTGGTGTAAAACAGCAACAAATCTCCTTTCACTCCTGTAATACGCTGAGAGCAGAGCTTCTGATAACGTGAGAGCAACAAGTCAAAGCCTCGGGTAACAGTAAAAACCAACTTGTCTTCATCCTTTTTCTTCGTGCTACTGATATAGCTGACGCTTCTTCCCTCCTCCACTCTCGATTCCAGCAAAGAAGAAAGGAAACGTTTTGCCGAAGGAACATCCATATCATATTCGGCAAAGATACTGCGCAAATCATCTTCTTCAAACTTGCCCTTATTGCCATACAAACTAACAGTCAGCAAATCTTTCAACCGTTTCAGCAGACTCGCCAGTTTTGTGCATATATCTCCTGCATCTTCTTTCAGCAATACCTCATGTTTGCCAACAGCCGCCGCACGGACTCCTTCAAACAAATTACCATTATATAAATCGCGCTTAAACTCCCGATAACCCATTTCCGAGAAACAGCTTTCCCACAATGCTTCAAAAGATACCTTATAAATACCTTCCGCACCGACCACGGGAGTCATAAACTTTTTATACGTTTCCCTGAAAGCAGTATCCCCTGTTTTTTCCTGTACATATCCATCTGTAAAGAGGGTCCGGGAATTTATCTCAATGGGCTGTCCTCCAAAACGGCTGGATAAATCTTCCTCTATCCATAACAAAGCCGTTTTTATCACTTGTCCCAAATCCGATTCATATTCCAACTTGTTCTGCTTACGAGGAAGTTTCACTGCAAACTCAAAATCCGACAAAGACACTTGCATCTCCTTGCTTTTGCCCTTCATCAAATAGATTTCCCAAAGCTTCTTCAAAATCATCCCCAACTGATTTTGCGTAATGGCTCCGGCAGAGTGTAAGCGTTTCATAAAATAGAAATCCCGTTCATGAAAGTCGGTGGCCGCAATACCTTTAATACTTTTATCACGTGCCGCACGTCCTATCTCCTGAATATAGTCAACAAATGTACTCGAAGGAGCCACATGATACACCCGGTCAATATCACTGATGTCAATACCCATACCGAATGCTTTTGTCGCAATAATCATCCGTTTGTCACCTTCCTTAAAAGCTTCAACAATCGCTGCCTTCTGAGCCTTGTCCTTCTTTCCATAATAAGAAGACACCAATCGCCAGTTAGTAGAACGCACCCACATTTTAATCCGGGTGTCTATGCTGCCGGCAAAAGGATAATACATGATAGTTTTATGTTCATCCAGAAAATCATCGGTACGTCCGATAATAACACGTTGTTTCGCCTTATCATAATTCTCATCTTCTTCAATAGTAAGCAAACGAATATCAAAGCCGATATTTTCGCGCTTCACTATTCCCACAAACAGTCTGCAAGGGTCTATACGCAAAGAGCGGATGGTTTCAAAAACCATATCATTCCCCCCGCGAGGATTCCAAACGGCAGTTGCAGTCAATGCAAAAACCGGAAAAGCATAGCCCAAGTTCTTCTTCAAATTATCCAAGTGACGACCCAGGAACCAATAATCCACACGGAATTCCTTCCCCCATGTAGTTACCGTATGTGCCTCATCCACCACAATCAATCCTATCCGACGGTCACCTATAAAATGTTTAATATCATAAGCCAACAATAATTCGGGAGAAAGATAAAATAAATCCGTCTCTCCCTCGCGCACCTGACGGTATGCCTCATTTTTTTCTTCAGGTGAAAGATCGGAAGATGCATAAGACACCTTTTCATATCCCAAATCACGCAGATTTTCCACTTGATCAACAATCAAAGCCTTCAAAGGAGAAATCACAATTGTAAGTAACTTATATTCTTGTCCCAAATAAATGGCAGGAAGCTGGAACAATAAAGATTTACCGGCTCCCGTTGGCGCTGTCAACAAGAAATTATAAACCGAATCCGTCTTCATCGATTTTTCAGACTCTTCAATAACCTCTTCTATCAATTGTCCTTGGGAAATTTTTAGTTTATCTTTGCCGGAAGACAAATCATTATAGACTTCAAAATCACGAAAATCAGTATAGCCATATATTTCCTTTAAAAGTTCTTTTACGGCCGGGCGACATTGCTGTGGTAAAGATGCAGTTGCAATATTTGTTTCCTTCATGAAGAAAAAATTAGCTGGATGATTATAAATAGAAAAAGGAATGAAGACTTACTCCATTCCTTTTGTCTTTCTGAGCCTCTTGTCGGATTCGAACCAACGACCCCGAGATTACAAATCACGTGCTCTGGCCAACTGAGCTAAAGAGGCGGGTGGGTAAGCTTACTATATCGCGCCGCTACAACCAACTACCTTTGCTGCGATCAAGCCCTGGAGGATTCATCAGGAGCTGGCCGTATAGGACTTACCCATTTTTGTTTTGCGAGTGCAAAGGTAGATATATTTTTTGAAACTGCAATACTCTCATGCACTTTTTTTTGATTTTAGCAGAAAAAATACATTTTTCACCCCTAAATATAGCATGTATTCTTAATAAAAGCCGTACTTTTGTAGACTTATTAATTTTGTGCACTTATCAATAAAGAATGACTGAACGTAAACCAACTCTTCAAGAATGCGCAATGCGCTATGGCACGGGCATGGGACTGCTTTGGTCCTTTAAGTTCATGCTTTTTCCTTTAGGACTGAGAATACCTTTCCTATTACTCCTGTTTATTGTACTTACATTAGGTGTCCCTATTTTGGGCTATATTTTTGCTAAAAAATACAGAGAACGTTATTGCAACAATGCAATCAGCTTTGGGAAAGCATTGCTGTTTACAATATTTATGTATATGTTCGCATCCCTATTCGTAGCAGTAGTCCATTATATCTATTTCCATTTCATTGACGGCGGTTTTGTTTTTGAATTCTATCAGAATATGATTAACCAATTCAAGACAACTGCCCAAGCAGAACTTTTACCTTCTATCGACCAATTGCAGGAAGCCTTTGATATGGTGGCAGCACTGACTCCATTGCAAATCACTTTCCAGTTGATATCAAATAATATATTTTACGGCATGCTGATAGCAATCCCTACGGCATTGCTGATAATGCGTAAACCGAAAAACCAATAAGACACATGGATATATCTGTAGTTATTCCACTGTATAATGAAGAGGAATCTTTGCCGGAGCTCTTTGCCTGGATTCAACGCGTAATGGATGGCAACCATTTCAGCTATGAAGTAATATTTGTAAATGACGGCAGTACAGACCGCTCTTGGGAGGTAATAGAAAATCTACGCACCCAATCGGATAAAGTAAAAGGAATCAAATTCCGCCGTAATTACGGCAAATCCCCTGCACTCTATTGCGGATTCGAAAAGGCGCAAGGCAATGTGGTTATCACGATGGATGCCGATTTGCAAGACAGCCCGGACGAAATTCCCGAACTCTACAGAATGATTACCAAGGAAGGTTATGATTTGGTATCGGGCTACAAGCAAAAACGCTACGACCCCTTGTCAAAGACCATCCCCACCAAGCTTTTCAATGCTACAGCACGTGCCGTATCCGGCATCAACAACCTGCACGACTTCAATTGCGGGCTCAAAGCCTATCGCCGGGACGTGATCAAGAACATCGAAGTATACGGTGAAATGCACCGCTACATCCCCTATTTGGCAAAAAATGCCGGCTTCTCTAAAATCGGAGAAAAGATAGTGCACCATCAGGCACGCAAATTCGGAAAGACCAAATTTGGCGGACTGAATCGTTTTTTCAACGGATATCTTGACTTAATCACTTTGTGGTTTCTATCTAAATTTGGCGTCAAACCGATGCACATGTTCGGCTTCTTAGGATCACTGATGTTTATCTTCGGATTTATTTCCGTAGTCATCATCGGTGCTAACAAATTATACAACCTAACAAACGGCCTGCCTTATACCCTGATAACGGATTCGCCCTATTTCTATCTGGCTTTGACGTTAATGATACTGGGCACACAATTATTCCTTGCCGGATTCATCGGTGAGTTAATAGCACGCAACGCTCCCGAACGCAACAACTATAAAATAGAAGAAGAGTTTTGAGAATGAAGAAATTACCAATTATCATCCTATTGTTCCTGACTGCATCAGGATACTTATGGCAGGGATGCAGCGAAAGCGATTGTCCCCTGAGTACAACATCCCTTGCACATTTCGACTTACTGAGCAGTGACAGCCATTCGTCCGTCAAACTGACTTCCGAGGTCACCATTACAGGTACTACCGTGACCGACGTTACAGTAAAAGACACATTGCCGGACGGAACCATAACAGATAAAGTTGTGAAAGACTCTGTCTTGACAGACACCATTTACAACAAAGAAAGTGACTTGAGCAGCTTCAGCCTTCCACTCAGTTATACATCAAAAACTACTTATACGATACATTACAATGAAAAGCTGAAAGACGTGATTGAAATAACGCATCGCAACATCCCTTTTATTAGCGATATAGAGTGTGGCACCATGATGTTCTATCAGGTGGAAAATATCAATTATACAACAAACTCACTGGATTCTGTAGTGATTGTAAACCCGGATATCAACAATGAAGAAAAGAGAAACTTTAATATATACTATACTATTAGGGAGTAGCTTACTGTTATGCCCCTTACGCTCTACAGCCCAAGAAAAGAAAACGGCAACAACAGAAGAAAAAGCCACCGTACCTCTGTATCAGGGCACGTATGTGGGCTTAGATGTATTTGGTCTGGGAAGTAAAATATTCGGCAGTGACTTTACCAGTGCCGAGGTGAGTGTGGAGGTAAACTTAAAAAACCGCTTCATCCCTATTATAGAAATCGGTTACGGTCATACAGACACCACCGATGACGAAACCAATATTCATTATAAGGCTTCAGCACCTTATTTTCGTATCGGTATGAATTACAATATTCTTTTCAAAAAGCCTCATCTCCCCGGTTACGCGTATGGAGGTATACGCTATGGCTTCACCTCTTTCACATACGACGTCGATGCTCCCGCAATGGTCGACCCGACTTGGGGAAACATCACCGTTCCGTTTACCTACAATGGGGTAAAAAGCAATGCCGGCTGGGTAGAACTGGTGGGAGGGCTTACGACCAAGGTATACAAGAATTTTTATATGGGGCTTTCTGTGCGCTACCGGGTACGCACCAGCATGAAGAAAACAGGAAATACAGAACCCTGGTATATCCCCGGATTCGGCAAGAACAAAGCTAACCATTTTACTATCGGAACATACAGTTTAATCTATAAATTACCTTTTTAGTGAATGAACACACTAGAGATTTGGCTTTTGGCAATCAGTCTTGCTATGGATTGTTTCACGGTATCCATAACAAGCGGAATCATCATGCGTCGCATCTGCCGACGCACTTTTTTTGTAATGGCATTCTTTTTCGGACTCTTTCAGGCCGTTATGCCCCTTATTGGATGGTTCTGTGCCAGCCGGTTCAGCCATTTGATAAAAGACTATGACCACTGGATAGCTTTCGGCCTTTTGGCTTTTTTGGGAGGACGAATGATAAAAGAAGGGTTCAGCAACGATGATAAATGTTGTTTTGACCCTACCCGCTTAAAAGTAGTATTGACACTGGCTGTAGCCACCAGTATCGATGCATTGGCTGTCGGCATCTCCTTTGCCTTCGTAGGCATGAATTCGTTCATGTCCATTCTTTCTCCAATAGCAATTATCGGCTTTACTTCCTTCGTCCTTTCTATGGCAGGCAATCTGATAGGAGTATTCTGCGGAAAGCGGTTTAACCTTCGGACAGAACTGTGGGGAGGTTTAATCCTGATAGCCATCGGCATCAAAATTTTAATAGAACATCTTTATCTCAACTAATTATAATATTATGAATAAAAAAAAACTAATCTGGCAGTTACCCTTTCTTGTGGTGCTGATTGTGGGAACGGTTATCATTCTGAAAAAGCAACCTCCTTTCCGCACAGACGAAGGATTTATTTTCGGTACAGTCTATAAAATCACCTACCAAAGTGACAAAGATTTAAAGAAAGAAATCGAAGCTGAATTGAAGAAAGTGGATAATTCCCTATCCCCTTTCAACCCCAATTCAATCATCAGCCACATCAACCATAACGAAGAGGTGGTTCTTGACACACTGTTCACCCATGTATTTAATCTGGCTCATAAAATATCCGAAGAAACCGATGGAGCATTTGACATAACAGTGGCTCCCCTGACTAATGCCTGGGGATTTGGATTTAAAAAGTCCATCCCTTTGGACTCATTAACCGTAGACAGCCTTAAACAGCTTATCGGCTATCAAAAGATAGAGTTACAGAACAACGAAAAAATAATAAAGGCAGATGAGCGGATGATGCTGGACTGCAGTGCCATTGCCAAAGGTTTCGGTGTAGATATAATTGCACAGTTATTCAACAGTAAAGGTATTAAAAACTACATGATTGATATTGGCGGAGAGGTGATTGTAAACGGAAAAAATCCTAAAATGAATGCATGGCGAATCGGGATTAATAAACCAATAGACGATTCCTTGTCCGTCAACCAGGAATTACAGACAATTCTTGAAATAAGCAATGTGGGCATGGCAACATCAGGTAATTATCGCAATTTCTATTATAAAGGTGGAAAGAAATACTCTCACACCATCGACCCTCGCACCGGTTATCCGGTACAACACAGTATTCTTTCTTCCACCGTTATTGCCCGTGATTGCACCACAGCCGACGCCTATGCCACTGCATTTATGGTGATGGGGCTAGATAATGCAAAAGCTTTTTGTGCAAAACACCCCGAGCTGGAAGCTTATTTCATCTGTTCAGGCGAGAATGGCGAATATGAGATATTCTTCACTGAAGGAATGAAGAAGTACATAGTCCATGCCAATAATCTAAAATAACGATGTATTCATGAATGCATCCGGGAGTGTGTCAAAACTAAAATAATAGATTAGAACGTTGACACATTCCCTTACAGGTTGATGTTTCCACAACCTGCTTATTTCAAATTCTGGAACTGTTCTATCAGCAGAGTCAGGTTAGCAGTAAAAAGCCGGGCGGAAATAGCCAAAAGAATGATACCAAAGAATTTACGAATCACATAAATACCACCTTTCCCCAAAAAACGCTCTATACGGTCGGTCAGTTTTAAAACCACATAAACCCATACCATATTCAGCACCAACGCTATTACAATGTTAACCGGAGCATATTCGGAACGCAGCGAAAGTAAAGTCGTAAAAGCACCGGCACCGGCCAACAAAGGAAATACCAACGGCACCAACGTTGCCTCTTTAATAGGTCCCTGGTTTTTAAATATTTCAATATCCAATATCATCTCCAGTGACATCAGAAAAATAACAAAAGCACCGGCTACTGCAAACGAAGCAATATCTACCTGAAACAACTTCAACATCATATCGCCGGCATAAAAGAACCCCAGCAACAACGCGAAAGAAATAAATGTTGCCTTGTTAGCATTCACATTTCTTCCTTTCTGCTTCAAATTCAATATAATAGGTATAGAACCGATAATATCTATTACAGCAAAAAGAACGATAAATGCACTCAAAAACTCCTGAAAGTCGAAAGAACCAAACATACTTACCTCCTTTTTTAGCTGCAAATATATTTATTTTTTATGCACTGTACAAGCTTTTATCTTAAAACATTAGTAGACTGTAAGAAACAATAAAAAAGATAAAACAGAATGCAACTCTAAATAATAAATCTCGTTTTATCGTTACCTTTGTATGTTAAACTATAACTTAACGAAGATTAGAACTTATGGAAATTACAATGTACGATACACTATTACAACTCCCTTTGTTCCAAGGATTATGTAAGAATGACTTCACGAGCATCTTAGGCAAAGTAAAATTGCATTTCCGGAAATACAATGCAGACGAGATTATTGTAGAACAAGGAGAGCCATGTACTGAACTTATCTTTCTGTTAAACGGTGAAATCTCTTCTCAGATTGTCGATGAGCAAAAATCATACTCTTTACACGAAACATTTGGAAGTCCTTTTGTATTGGAACCCTATTCTCTGTTCGGCATGCATCCTAACTATATCGCCACGTATAGAGCGCGTACAGATTTGAACTTGGTCAGCATTGACAAAGCATTTGTTCTGTCCGAATTGAACAATTATGAAATTTTCCGTCTCAATTACTTAAACATATTAAGCAATCGTGCCCAAATTGCTTATAATAAATTATGGAACAGCTATATAGGAAGTCCCAAAGAAAAGATTATCAACTTCATTTTATCACGTTCTATGAGACCGGAGGGTGAAAAGCGATTAAAAATAAAAATGGAAGATCTGGCCGGTTTAATTGACGAAACCCGCATCAATGTCTCAAAAGAGCTGAACGATATGCAGGAAAAAGGCTTAGTAGAATTAAGTAGAAAAGAAATCTTCATCCCTGCCATGGAAAAGCTCTCTGAATAAAAACTGAAACAGTCTCTCAAATCGTCAACTACAGGGGCAGGGGTTGCCTGCCCGAACCGGTGGTGGCGACTTTGGGAGTAATCCACAAACAAGCTGTTTTCGGGCGAGCAAACCTCGCCCCTACCTATTAACAAAATGACAGCATTATCAACGTTTAGACACAACCCATCATTTTTTATGCCTATCCTGGCAGAGTTTCAGTCAACAAGTTTGTTAGCATATGGCATCCATTTAATATACTTTGTTAAATATATAGATAGAATGAGGTGAATGAGACTTTTTTTTAGCAATTTTGTAAGTCAAATATAATAATGTTATGACAGAAACAAAAAACCCGTTTTTAGAGCCTTATAATACACCTCATCATACCCCTCCGTTCCACTTAATCAAAGTAGAACATTATGAACCGGCTATCCGGGAGGGAATGAAAGAGCAAAACGAAGAGATTGATGCTATCGTCAATAATGCGGAGAAACCCAATTTTCAAAACACCATTGTGGCATTGGAAAGATCAGGGTCATTACTTGAAAGAGTAACCACCATCTTCGGTAACCTGCTGAGTGCTGAAACTAACGACGAGATGCAGGAGCTGGCAGAAAAGATGATGCCTTTACTGGCAGAGCATAATAACAGTATCAGTCTGAATGAAAAACTTTTTGCACGTATTAAAGCTGTCTACGACCGGAAAGATCAATTGACTTTAAACGGAGAAGACAGTATGCTGCTGCAAAAGACCTATGACGGCTTTATAAGAAGCGGAGCCAACCTGCAAGGAGAAGCAAAGGAAAAATACCGTCGGCTCAATACCGAATTAAGCGTACTCGCATTGCGCTTTTCACAGAATCTGCTGAAAGAGACCAATAATTATGAACTTTCTCTAACGACAAGCCAACTGGAAGGTCTGCCCGAAAGTATGCTTGAATCATACGCCCAAACAGCCAAAGAGAAAGGAAAAGAAGGCAATATCATCACATTGGATGCACCCAGCTTCGTTCCTTTCATGAAATACTGCAAAGACCGTACACTGCGACAACAGCTTTACATGGCCTATAATACGCAATGTACTCACGACAACGAGTACAACAACATAGACATAATCAAGCAACTGGTTAATATCCGTATGGAACTGGTACAACTCCTCGGTTATTCCAATTATGCAGAATATGTACTGAAGAAACGTATGGCAGAAACAGAAGAATCCGTTTACCAACTACTAAACCAACTGCTGGAAGCCTACTCTCCCACCGCGCATCAGGAAGTGAAAGAAGTGGAAGAATTAGCCCACCGCCTGGAAGGTAACGATTTCCAATTAATGCCTTGGGACTGGGCCTATTATTCGGAAAAGCTGAAGAATGAAAAGTTTAAGCTGAATGAAGAAGAACTACGTCCCTATTTTGAACTCAGTCAAGTAAAACAAGGAGTATTTGGATTAGCTACCCGCCTGTATGGTATCACATTCAAGGAAAACAAAGAGATTCCCGTCTACCATCCGGATGTAGATGCTTATGAAGTATTTGATGAAGACGGCAGCTTTTTAGCCGTACTATACACCGATTTTCACCCTCGTGCCGGAAAACGCTCAGGGGCATGGATGACCAGCTATAAAGAGCAATGGATAGAAAACGGAATCAGCAGCCGCCCACATATTTCCGTTACGATGAACTTTTCCAAGCCATCGGCAGAAAAACCTGCACTACTCACTTTCTCGGAAGTAAATACTTTCCTGCATGAGTTCGGTCACGCCCTGCACGGCATATTTGCCAACAGCACTTACGCCACACTGAGCGGTACAAGTGTTTATTGGGATTTTGTGGAACTCCCTTCACAAATCATGGAAAACTTTGCCATCGAGAAAGAATTTCTCAATACATTTGCCAAACATTACCGGACAGGTGAACAAATCCCGGCACAACTCATTCAGAAGATAGTGGATGCATCCAATTTCAATATTGCATACGCCTGTCTCCGCCAACTGAGCTTCGGTCTGCTGGACATGGCGTGGTACACCCGCAAGACCCCCTTTGACGGAGATGTGCGTACCTATGAAAAAGAAGCATGGAAAAAAACGCAAGTCTTACCTTCTCCGGCCGAGACATGTATGTCCGTACAGTTCTCGCACATCATGGCAGGAGGATACTCCGCCGGATATTACAGCTACAAATGGGCAGAAGTGCTGGATGCGGATGCTTTCTCGCTATTTAAAGAAAAAGGAATCTTCAACCGGGAAGTGGCCGATTCTTTCCGCCGGAACATTTTGTCCAAAGGTGGAACGGAACATCCTATGACGCTTTATAAACGCTTCCGCGGAAAAGAGCCCGGCATTGAGGCATTACTGAGACGAAATGGAATTATCAACTAAAAACAAGAAAAAGAAATGAAACTGAAATCAATTCTTTACCTATTAATAGCACTTCCATTATTGTGGAGTTGTAATAACGAAGATAACATAGAAGATATTTTTTCAAGTGGCACTTGGTATCTGATCAATTTTTATGGCGGAGGACTCGACGATGCCGGCACACCCGAATTTACTCCCAAAGATGACAACGCCACACTGGAAGTTATCCAAAAGTTTACCATCGTTTTCAATAATGACAATACATTCAAGGCTTCGGCACAAAATATCACCTTTGAAGGCATTTGGGAAGCAAATGGAAAAGACCGTTCGGTGAGCATCAACATCGAAGACCGCCGTAACTCCACTAATCTAAGTAACAAGTTTATGGATGCACTGGTAAATGCCCGCTTTTATAAAGGAGACAGCAATTATCTGCGACTGGCTCCCGAAGACAAGAAAAGCTTTATCCAACTCAGACATAATTAATCACATGGAAACCAACGAAGAAAAACAACTGAAACTCGACAAACGATACATCCGCATGGCCGGCATCTGGGCAGAAAATTCTTATTGCACACGTCGCCGGGTAGGTGCATTAATCGTTAAAGATAAAATGATTATTTCAGATGGATACAATGGCACTCCATCGGGTTTTGAAAATGTGTGCGAAGATGACAATGGAGTCACCAAACCTTATGTACTGCATGCCGAAGCCAACGCCATTACCAAGATTGCACGCTCCAACAACAGCAGCAACGGAGCCACCATGTATGTCACCGCTTCTCCCTGCATTGAATGTGCCAAACTCATTATTCAGGCAGGTATCAAACGAGTGGTTTACTCCGAGAAATACCGATTGGAAGATGGACTGGAACTATTGAAGCGAGCCAACATCGAAGTAATTTATATCGACCCCAATGAATAATAGTAAATAAAAATATGAGCAAAAACCGTACATCCCGTTTTATACCGATTATCATTGCCGTAAGCATCGTAGCCGGAATATTGATTGGAACTTTTTACGCTAACCATTTTTCAGGTAATCGGTTAGGTATCATCAACACTTCCTCCAATAAGTTAAACGCCCTGTTGCGCATCATTGACGACCAATATGTGGACACTGTGAAGATGAACCAATTGGTAGAAGATGCAATGCCTCAAATTTTAGGGGAACTCGACCCCCACTCTTCTTACATTCCTGCCAAAGACCTGGAGGCAGTAAACTCCGACTTGAAAGGAAGCTTTAGCGGCATCGGCATTCAATTTACCATCCAGCAAGACACAATTCATATCAGCAATGTCATTCAGGGAGGCCCGTCCGAAAAGGTAGGTTTGATGGCAGGCGACCGCATCATCTCTGTCAACGATACAGCTTTCGTAGGCAAGATAGTAACCAACTACGAATCAATGAAACGTCTGAAAGGGCCCAAAGGCAGCGAAGTAAAACTGGGTGTTTATCGTCCGGGAGAGAAAGAACCGCTATATTTTACCATTATTCGCGGTGATATCCCTGTCAAGAGTGTGGATACTGCTTATATGTTGAACGAAAAATTCGGTTATATCAAAATCAATAAATTCGGGGAAACAACATATCCCGAACTGCTGATTGCATTAGCAAAACTAAATCAAGACAACTGCAAAGGTGTGATTATCGACCTACGCGGCAATACCGGAGGCTACATGGGAGCCGCTATTCAAATGGTGAATGAATTCCTTCCCAAAAATAACCTGATAGTTTACACTCAGGGGCGCAAATCTCCTCGTGAAAATTATCACTCTAACGGAACAGGCAGCAGCCAAAAAATGCCGCTTATCGTACTGACAGACGAAGGTTCTGCTTCTGCCAGCGAAATTTTTGCCGGTGCCATTCAGGACAATGACCGCGGGACCATCATCGGTCGCCGTTCTTTTGGCAAAGGATTGGTACAGCAACCCATCGACTTCAGCGATGGTTCGGCTATCCGACTCACTATCGCACGGTACTATACTCCTTCAGGACGTTGCATCCAGAAGCCTTACGTCAAAGGAAACGATATGAACTATGAAATGGATCTTGTAAAACGCTACGAACACGGTGAGTTCTTCTCGCAAGACAGTATCAAGCAAGACCACAGTACTATTTACTACACCGCCAACGGACGTCCGGTTTATGGCGGAGGCGGCATCATGCCCGATATTTTTGTTCCCCAAGATACAACGGGAGTTACTTCCTATTATACAGCAGCAGTAAGCAGGGGCCTAACCATTCAATTCTCTTTCCAATACACAGATACCCATCGTGCGGAGCTGCAGAAATATGATACGGAAGCAAGTTTGCTACAGTACTTGAAGCGTCAGAATATCTTGGAACAATTCGCCCGCTTTGCAGAAAAAAAAGGCTTGAAACGCCGCAATATCCTGATGTATAAGTCACAGAAATTATTTGAAAAGAACTTATACGGTAATATCATTTATAACATGTTGGGCATAGAAGCCTATATCCAATACCTGAACCAAACCGACAAGACAGTACTTAAAGCACTGGAAGTATTGGAAAAAGGAGAATCTTTCCCTAAGGCTCCCGAAGAAACCGTAGAAATAAAAGTCAACGATGAAGGAAATAAAAAAGAAACTGCGCAAGCAGATAGCACAGGAAAAAAGCCGTCACACCGCCACAGAGTTGACAGCGAATTCCATTGCTTTGCTTAACAAGTTGGAACAACATCCGCTTTTCATTGCAGCAAAGACGGTATTGCTTTATTACTCATTGGGTGATGAAGTACAGACGCATGATTTTATAGAGAAATGGTATCGGCAGAAGGACATCCTTCTGCCGGTAGTCAAAGGAGATATTCTGGAGCTCCGCCGTTATACAGGTCCACAAAATCTGCAAACCGGTGAAGCCTACCATATAGAAGAACCGACAGGTGAAGCATTTACTGATTACACTCAAATAGATTTTGCCATCATCCCCGGTGTTTCTTTTGATAAAAATGGCAATAGATTAGGTAGAGGGAAAGGATATTATGACCGGTTACTTCCCCAACTCCATTCTTATAATGTGGGTATTTGTTTTGATTTTCAGGTAAGTGACGAGATACCGACAGAATCATTTGACAAACCGATGCACGAGGTATGGACGGAAAAAGGAAAGATTTCCCTTCACCAATAATTACCGGAAAATAATATTTACAATAACCTGTGCACCTACTTGCTTGTTCAAATTCCTCACCAACAAGTCTCTTCCCATCATCAGTTCCTGACGGAGTACGGAAGAAGTGAGGTGTACATAAAGAATCTGGTTCTTAATATAAAGGTTGCTTGTATAACCGGCAATAGCGGGTCCCACTACATCTTTCCATGCCTGTACCAGCCTATATTCATTCAAAGGAGACTCCAGTCCGTTCAAACGAAAGAACTTACGAATCATATCTCCTATTTGTTCCGCATCATTCCGCTTCATTCTGTATCTCCTTTCCGTTCTGCAACACTGCCATTTTCTACTCCAAACACTTTATATTTCCCTTCGATATTCTCCAAAATCTTATCCAAATGTTCCCGGTTAGTATCCGTTATAAAAATCTGTCCGAAGTTATCGCCTGCTACCAGCTTTACGATCTGTTCCACACGGGAAGCATCCAGTTTATCAAAAATATCATCCAATAACAATAGAGGAGTGGTATTGCTGCCTGTCCGCTTCAAAAAGTCGAACTGCGCCAATTTCAAAGCAATAAGATACGTTTTGTTTTGTCCTTGAGAGCCTTCCCTTTTAATTGGAAAATTCCCTAACTGCATGATAAGGTCATCTCTATGAATCCCTTTCAACGAATATCCCATAATGCGGTCACGCTGCCGGCTTCCTTTGATGATTTCCTGTAAGTTTCCCTGTATAGCGTGAGACTCATATGATAAATTCACCTTCTCCTTATCTTGAGAAATATAAGAATAAAACGACTGAAAAGTGGGGATAAATTCAGCTATGAATTCACTACGTTTCTTATACACGACCTCTCCACTCACAGCCATCATCTCCTCCCACACGGAAATCAGCTCCTCATCAGGCTCCACTTCAGCCTTCAACAAAACATTACGCTGAGTCAATGCTTTATTATAGCGTATCAAAGCATTCAGATATTCTTTATCATATTGCGAAATCACCACATCCATAAATCGGCGTCGCTCCTCACTCCCGCCGGCTATCAGTTCGGCGTCTGCCGGCGAAACCATTACCAAAGGAACAAAACCAATATGATCAGACAGTCGGGTATACTCTTTTTTATTACGCTTGAACTGCTTTTTTTGCCGACGTTTCAAACCACAATAAATTTCTTCCGGATCACCTTCATCCGTTACATAAAACCCTTGAATCACAAAGAAATCCTGATCATGCATAACATTCTGCGAATCAATAGGATTCGTAGCACTCTTACAGAAAGACAGATAATAGACCGCATCCAGTAAGTTCGTCTTTCCCATCCCATTCTGACCAATAAAACAGTTCATCTTAGGTGAGAAATCCAGTTCCACCTGTTCCAGATTCTTATAATTCAATATCGAAATACGTTTCAGTATCATAGACTTTCTGTTTGATTTAAGCCACAAAATTAGGGATAAAAACGGTAAAACCTAAAAAAATATGCCTGTAAATTTCATTAATACATATAAATGAACTACTTTTGCTGTCCGAAAACTATAGCAGAAAAATAATAAAAAGTAAATATAAAAATGGCAGAAAAAAAACACACTCAAGACCCTTTGGATATGGAAGAGGCTTTAAGTACCTCCGAAGCATTCATTATCAAGTACAAAAGTAGAATTCTGGGAGCTATTGCGGCAGTTGTAATCATCATTGCAGGCTTCATGGGTTACAAGCATTTCATCTCTGAGCCGAATGAAATCAAAGCTTCAGCAGCTTTATTCAAAGGAGAACAATATTTTGGAGCCGACAATTTTGAAACTGCACTGAACGGTGACAGCATCGGTTACAAAGGTTTTCTGAAGGTAGCTGATGAATTCAGCGGAACAGCAGCCGGTAATCTGGCTAATGCATACGCAGGTGTGTGCTATGCACAATTAGGTAAATATGAAGAGGCAGTGAAATACTTGAATAAGTTCAGCGCTGACGATCAGCTGGTAAGTCCGGCTCTACTCGGAACAATGGGTAACTGCTATGCTCAGGCAGGGCAATTGGACAAGGCTGCCGCTACCCTGATGAAAGCAGCCGACAAAGCAGACAGTCAGGCATTAAGCCCTATCTATCTGATTCAGGCAGGACAGATTTATGAAAAGTTGGGTAAGAACAGCGAAGCTGTGAATGCTTACACTTTGATTAAAAACAAGTACTTCAATTCTTATCAGTCAATGGATATTGATAAGTATATTGAACGTGCATCCATCAAATAAGAAAGAAGATATTTTTTAATCATATCGTAGGCACGGATTACACGGACACACACGGTTTCTCTTCTTAGAATAAACTGTGAAAGCCGCGAAATCCGTGCCTTATTAATTCATATAAACTATGGCAACAGCGTATCATAATTTATCAGATTACGACTTCAATTCCGTACCCGATGCAGAAAATATGCGTTTTGGTATCGTAGTATCCGAATGGAACAGCAATATTACCGGTCCTCTGTTGGAAGGTGCTGTCAATACTTTAAAGAAACACGGAGCTAAAGACGAGAACATTCTGGTACAAACAGTCCCCGGAAGTTTCGAATTAACTTATGGCTCTGCACAAATGATTAAAAGTGGCAAAGTAGATGCAGTCATAGCAATAGGCTGTGTAGTACGCGGAGATACTCCCCACTTCGACTATGTATGTGCCGGCACCACTCAAGGTATCGCCCACCTGAATGCAACAACCGACGTGCCCGTCATTTACGGACTGATTACAACCAATAACATGCAACAAGCTGAAGATCGCGCCGGTGGAAAATTGGGTAATAAAGGAGATGAAGGAGCCGTTACAGCTATAAAAATGGTCGACTTTAAAAGAAAATTGCAGAAACTTTGAAAAAAAGTTCTGCAATAATTTGCATATTCAAAAATAAGTCGTACCTTTGCATCGCAATTGAGAAACAAACCTCCTCAATAAGAGAATTAAGGAGTTCTTAATAAGCGAATGGGCAAATACCAGAGTGGCCAAATGGGGCAGACTGTAAATCTGCTGTCTTTCGACTTCGGTGGTTCGAATCCATCTTTGCCCACAAAAAATTGCGGAAGTAGCTCAGTTGATAGAGCATTAGCCTTCCAAGCTGAGGGTCGCGGGTTTGAGCCCCGTCTTCCGCTCTTAAGATAAGAGGATATCCTTTTCGGGTATCCTCTTATTATTTATAATGATAAACAGTGTCCCCCTATAAAAACATTCTCTCCTTCCCTTGACAATCAGCATGAAAACTTTTCAGAGTCTATTTTTGTTATATACATATCAATAACTTTTAAACAAAGAAAGGACAAGTATGAAAACTATTATTGATAGAGCTACATCAAGAGGATATTTTAATCATGGCTGGTTAAAGACATATCACACATTTAGCTTCGCAAATTATTATAATCCGCGACGAATCCACTTTGGTGCCTTGCGTGTACTGAACGATGACAGGATTTCGCCGGGAGAAGGTTTTGATATGCATCCACACAAAAATATGGAAGTGGTTTCCATCCCACTAAAAGGTTATTTAAAACATGGAGACAGTATAGAGAACCAAAGTATCATCACGCCCGGAGAAATCCAAGTAATGAGCACAGGAAAAGGTATCTATCACAGCGAATATAACGGCAGCAATGAAAAAGATCTTGAACTTCTGCAAATCTGGATAATCCCCAATAAAGAAGAGACAGAACCGGAATATCATAATTACAATATCCTTCCGTTAATGAAGCACAACGAATTAGCAACCTTCATCTCGCCCAATGGAAACACTCCGGCACATTTACTGCAAGATGCGTGGTTTTCAATGGGAACACTGAGTGCCAATCATAAAGTGAGCTATCATTTGCACAAACCACATACAGGCGTCTATTTCTTCATTATAGAAGGCAACGTAGATATAGCCGATGAAAACCTGACCCGCCGTGACGGTATCGGTATATGGGATACCGAAAGCATCATCATTAAAACCAATGAAGAATCACAAGTACTGGCTATTGAAGTAGCTTTATAAATTATTTATTTGTGGCACATTCACTCATCCGGTTGATTTGCGCCACAAATTCTTCCTTGCTGCCTTGTCCCAACCCCATTTTTCTGCATATACGATAAACCACACGGTCGACAGAACGGGATTGAACCCCAAGTAAATCGGCAATATCATCAAAACCAAGCCCCAACACAAATAAGAAACAAATGTCTTTTTCATTATTCGTAAGCGAAGGATAAAGCGCTTCGAGGCGGTCTGCCCAACGATGACGTGATACATTCAGCCAATGTTCCAGCTTGGCACGGTCTTCGGCCGGATTATAACGCGGATTTTCTTTTGATACAATCCGCAAATAAGTCTGAGCAGCTTCCACGGTTTCAACAGGAAGCGAAATATGTTTGGAGCGAAACGTCACTTCCAGTTGACGAATACGCAATTCTTTATTTTTCTTCTCTTCTTCAAGGGCTTGCATCTGCTCCTGTAAATTCTTAGCTTCCCCTTGGTTTTCTTCTATCTGCTCCTGAAGTGTATCAATCTGCTCCTGAAGGATAGAAGCATCCTTTTTATAATTACGCAGGATATCCAGTTTTTGATAACGGAAAAACTTCCAGCTTCCCCACAGCAGTAAGGCTAGTGTACACACTGAAGCTATCGTTATCAATATCGTTATAGTCCAGCGACTGCGATAATCATTACTCTGTCTCAGTACTGCCGAATAATCATATTTCTTTTCTATCTCCAATAATTCGGCACGGCTTCCCGATGTAAACAGCAACTCCAGTTCATTAATATAATGCTGCATATAGAGGGCTGCTTCACGCTCAAATCCCTTTGCTTGCATCTCTCTGTACATATCTTTATATACCGATGCTCTTAACTTAGGACGGGAAGATTTCAGCACTTCAACACGCAGGCTGTCCACCGTTGCGCCTTTACCCAACTTTTTATACACTTCAGCCAGTTCGATATCATATCCACGCCGCGCCTCAGCCGTAGAAGTACGTTCCTGTGCCTGCTTCAGCAAGGAGACCGCCTCATTCCAGTTCTTCTTATCCTTTTCTACCAGCGCCAAGCGATAGTATATCTTTTCCTGAGTACTAAAATCCATCCGGTTTACTATATCAAAGAATTTATCCTGTACCAATTTCACCTCTTCATTATACCGGGGCGTACCTTGCCCCAAATAAAGCGGAATAAAAGCCGAGCTGCCCCCCATGGCTTTCCATGAGGGGACAGACAGGTTCAAATCCAATGCTTTCTTATAATAGCCAACAGATTGTTCATAATGTGCATACCGCCCGTTGATATGTCCCAATGCCACATACACCAGAAAATGAATCCGTAAATCTTTTGCAGACTTCACTGCCTCTTCCGCCTGCTTATAAGCATATATGGCCTCATTATCCTTTCCTAAACTTTCCAATACATACCCTTTATACAGAAAAGCGGACGCCTTTTCATCGGAAGTGCCATGAGATGAATAATACTTCACGGCAATATCAATCAGCGAATCAGAAGATATTTCCTGTCCGCACCTGTGCATGACTTGTGTCATGAGCAAGGCATAAAGACTATATTCTTCTTTAGAAAGTTTCTCCGGCGAGGGAATTGTTCTCAATATCTGAAAAGCAGAATCGGGTGCATTCCACAGATAATACTTTCCCCATGACAATTGAGAAGTATGTTTCTCCCCACTGCATGCAACATTGAAACACCCTATAATGACTACCCAGACAGACAACAAGATAAACGAACGTTTTTTTATCATATCACAAAAATATCACTTTTTAAACTCTCCGCAATTTATATACAATAAAAACAGGATTACTATCATCATTTACCTCTTTCAACTCAGGCGGAACAGTTATATTGCACTTTTCTTTATACAGATGCAACTCATAGGCAGTGAGCAATTGAACCAAACAATCACCCTGCGTACGTCCCCATACCGGAAAATCCTGATAGCTCTTGGTTCCGAGCATTCCGTAAAGCAAATTAGCATCTCCCAATGCCCGGATATCTCCCGGTTGCGCACACTTCTCTGCCAATACCTGCCCTGTCTTCTTATGGACAGAAGCAACATAATACCCCGCATTATATCTGCAACGGAAATAATAATTGGAAGGAGTTTCAAACATATCAGACACAAAAATGTCATAATCCTCTCCAAACTTTCTTTTCAGCGAACTAAAATCAGTGGCATCCAATGAACGTATCACTTCCTTATCCGAGTTACCCGTCCTCAACACACACGCCGGAAGAATGTCATCCGCCGTCACTCTAAAGACGGTATCATTGCTGCCTGTCTTAAACAAAACGGATTCTTCCATATCGGAATAAGCTGTTGCCAACGCAATAGTAAACCCGGCTTTCTCATGAGATACTAAAGGAGAAGAAAAGTCGTTCTTCATTGCAATCGTATCTGCTTTATCCGAAAAAACTCCCAAGCCATAACTACCGCTTTCAAAAGGCACGTATGGAAAAGCAACTGAAGCAAAACGATCTTGGCCCACCATGCGCTGATAAACAATCGTATAATCGTGATTCAGACTCTGAATAAACTCACCGTCCAAGGTATAGACCATTATTTTATTGGAAGAAAACAAATAGAGACGGTTATTTTTTTCGTCAGCCTGCATCCCCATCAGGAAATCGCTAAATTCACCCGGTCCCTGACCGAAAGGAATCAGTGTCTTGACAAACTGTCCCTTCCGGTCGAACTGCACGATACGCTGTTCCTTAACAGGAGAAACATAAATATAATTACTTGTCACGGCATATTCGGACACTCCGTCCAGCAAAGAAGCCGGATCTGCCGTCGTTTCCAACGGAATGTATTCCACACTTTCTATCTCATCTTGCAAAGCAAGCATTGACGGATGATCCATACCACTTCTCAAATCTACCGAAAGTAACTCCTGAGGAGTTTGTTCCGAACTGCAAGAAGCCATAAAAGACAATAAACAAAAGTACTTAAATAATTTCATAGCAATAATCAATTTTTAAATGTGTATACAATAACCATCGGATTATCATCAGCATCCAACTGCAAAGCAACCGGTTTATCTTTCAGATATCCTTTATTCTCCAATTTCTCCAATGTCACGGCATTAATGACCTGCACACAAATTCTGTCTTTATAAATATATCTCGGACAGAAAGGCACTCCCCCATCCCAATCATTCTCCATTCCTATTACATTGCCATCACTAAATCCAACCGACAATTCCATGAAATCTTGTTTGACCGGCTGAGACAAGAATTCTCCCGTCCGTTTATCCAAACGCTGGAAAAAGCACTTTTCCGGCTTGGACAAGACAATAGTCCGGAAATAGAAATAACGTGAAGTTTCAAAAAAGGTGAACAACTCTATAGTAGATAATGTATTTGTATTGTCTTTAGCCATTTCATTGATGTCTGCTATCTTTTCATTATATTCGGCTCCGTTCTTTTTATCATAAACACAAGCAGGACAAATACCTGTTTCCGTTACCCGGAACACAGTATCATTGCAAAGCGTATAAGCTAAAGCCGAATTTTGAAAAGGAACGAATTGTATTTCCTGCATATAACAAGCTTCTGCCGGAACATTAGCCGGAAAGGGTGATTTGGTTGCCATCATCTGATTCTTTTCATTTTTAAGGGCAACCAGCCAAGGAGATTGCTGAATAGGAGTAATCGAAGCTCCCGACAATGCAAATGAGCCATTATTCAACAGATAGCGATTTTCCACAGCCTCTACCGTTGTGGTATCGGTGCGCAGGAACTCACCATCATAAGAATAGACATACGCCGGCAGCCGCCTGCTATTTAAAAAAACTTCTTTCTTATTTACATCCAACGAAATATTCTCTATCGTCCAAGGAGCATATTCGCCCGGACCATTCCCTACCCTACCTATCTGACATACAAACTTTCCTTGTCGGGTAAATTTAAATACCTGGTCTGTCTTACCATTTTGAACAAAGATGAAATCATCATCCATTATCAAATAAGTCAAATTACTTATCAAACACGAATCCGTCGTTTCCAAAGGAATATATTCTATTCCCATCACATCATCCTTCATCGAAAAAGGAGTATTCTGCTCCATAGCCGAACGTACATCTGCCACCCAAACATCCTTCTTTTCTAAAGAAGCGGATTGGCATGCGCCTAATATCAACAGAGTTAAAACAACTCCTATCCATACCTGTGCTTTGTTTTTCATAATCGTATTCTATTTAAATTTCGAAGCAAAGATATAGAAGAAGAAAACATTTCGGATTATGAAATGAAAGAAGTTTTGCGACTAAACAATTCACTGATATTTCAACAGTTACAAGTAGTAAGGAAGATTTTGTGCGACAATTAAAAACTCTTTTTTAAAGGGATGAATACACAAAGCAAATCGTTTTCGGGCGAGCTAACCTCGCCCCTACGAACTAAACGACAGCATTATCCACGCTTTGACACACTCCGAATGCACAAAGCTATAATTCTATTGTCAGCTCCACCGGACAGTGGTCCGAACCAAATATATCCGTATGAATAGCCGCCCCTTTCAACTTATCATTCAGAGAAGCAGAAGCGAGAAAATAATCAATACGCCAACCGGCATTCTTCTCTCTCGCTTTGAAACGATAGGACCACCATGAATAAATTCCCTCTTGCTCCGGGTAGAAATAACGGAAAGTATCCGTAAATCCCGAATCGAGCAGCGTAGTAAACTTAGCACGTTCTTCATCCGTAAATCCGGCATTCTTGCGATTGGTTTTCGGATTCTTCAAGTCAATCTCACGATGCGCCACATTGAGGTCGCCACAGACGATGACAGGTTTCTTTTCCTCCAATTTCTTTAAATACGCACGGAAGTCATCTTCCCATTTCATACGATATTCCAAACGGCGCAGCCCATCTTGAGAATTGGGCGTATAAACCGTAATCAGGAAGAATGAGTCCAGCTCAAGAGTAATCACACGTCCTTCGTGGTCGTGCTCGTCAATGCCCATCCCGTACGTTACCGAAAGAGGTTCGAGACGAGAAAAAACAGCTGTGCCCGAATAACCTTTCTTTTCTGCATAATTCCAGTAAGAACGGTATCCTTCAAATTGAGCATCCAATTGCCCCTCCTGCATCTTAGTCTCCTGCAAGCAGAAGAAATCAGCATCCAGCCGACGGAAGGCATCGGCAAAACCTTTATCGTAACAGGCACGCAGGCCGTTCACATTCCATGATATGAGTTTCAACATGATTCTTTTATTTTTTTAGGTAAAAACTTTCAGCAGCAAAAGTAAGCACAAAAGCATATTTATCAAAACAGAATACGATGAAAAATACACAAACCTACTTTCCTGAAAACTCCCAAGCTTCGCCATAAACGGCTCAAGATACGCCAACGCAAAGAAGAAACCGACACGGCACGTCCTGAAACCCGATAAACCATTCCCAATACTCCGATAATATCCGCAGCTGTACACTCCTCATAAAACGCACAAACACCATCCCCCTGCATAATAAACCGACCATCCTTCATCCCGACAATCCGGTGAAGCAAACACCGGCCACGATAACGAAACAAAACCACATCCATAGGTTTCAAAGATTCTGCCTTACATGGATAAACCGCCACTTCATCTTTCCCTTCGCGTAATAACGGAAACATAGAACTGCCTTTCATCCGAAAACGTACACTCTTCCCATGATGAATATCATCCTCTACAAGAGAGAAGAAACAATCATTTGGCAACCGCTTCATCATTCTCTGCAAATAAAGTACGACAAGACAACTCCACAGCCTCTCTATCCGGCAAACAGGCCAAATGATAAAAAGGAACCTGAGAAACAATTTTCCCTAATGTGGTACCGATACCTTCATAAAGTCTCCTGTCATAAGCAAACTCCGGAGGAGAAGAAGGATGAAGAGCTGCATAAGACCGCAATATCCCTAATCTGACCATCCGATTGGAAGTTTCCTGTGACAGTCTCACACAACCGGCCAGTTCATATCGCTCTGCTTTATAACAAGGAGTTTTCCCGCTCCATGGACTGCCATAAACCCATATTCCGGTATGTTCGACATGCACCACCGGACTATCATCATTCAACAATACGGCTCCTGCCCGATACTCCTGCCACAAACGAGTATGAGTGCTCTTTCCTGTACCGCTTTCCCCTAAAAACAGTACAGCCTTTTGACGATATACGATACAACTGCTATGTATAGCCACCGTATCCGACATTGCCGTCTGTATCCCATAGCCAATCCACAAGGCAAACCGCACTAAGCGAGCTGACCAGTTGCCGCACAGATAACAAACATTTACTTCATTATCAGTCCACAGGAAAAGACTTTTTTCATTTACCGGAGATAATCTTAACAAATAACCGCCCGCAGTACATCCGAAGATTCCTTCCACCCCTTCATGAGCAAACACATATTGCCGTTCACAAAAAGCAGGAATATTCCCAGACTTTCCTTCCATAAAAAAGAATTCCGGTACATTATCATCCCCCTCGGCAACCTCAAAAGGAGCAAACCCAGCCATTCGCTCCAGGACAGAACACAGGATACTGCCCGATACTTTAAAACAGTGGCCGCCTACCTTATATATATTATGCATTTTCTTTTCAATTTAAAGTTATTATACGATTACAAAAAGCCAGCGAACTCTCACGATGGGCTATTGATAAAACCGTCAGCCCCCGATAATCATTCCTGAGTCCGCATATCATCTCATTTATTTCGCATTCGGTTGCCGTGTCCAACGCTGAAGTAGCCTCATCCAACAACAATATATCCGCCTCCTTATAAAGCGCACGTGCGATCCCTACTCTTTGCTTCTGCCCTCCCGACAAACGTGCCCCACTTTCACCCAGCAGCGTATCTATTCCCAGCGGCAACTCATCCACCCATTCGTCCAGCCTCACCTGCCGTAATATCCGCTTCACTTTCTCCTTACTGATATCACAACATCCCAATGCAACATTCTCAGCCAGTGTCCCGTCAAGAATAAAAACGCCCTGCGGCACATAACCTATCCGGCGATGCCATAACTTCCTGTTCTCTGCTGAAAGGAGAACACCGTCTATCCGTATCTCCCCTCCATCAGGCTTCAAGAATCCCAATAAAAGATTGAACAAAGTGGACTTGCCTATACCGCTTGAACCTCGAATACCAATATACTCTCCCTTCCGAATCGTACAATCAAACTCCTTTAAGACTCTCTTTCCTTCCGGATAAGTATACGAAAGATTGGATATTGCAATTTCTTTTTCAAAAGATAACCCGGCTGTCGGTTTTTCTTCGAATGTTGAAAATAAATCTTCCATTCCTGCTTTTATTATCCGCAGACAAAAAACGGAATTCTGTATCTGAGTCCATGCAGAAAGCGATTCACGCAAAGCCGGCAATAAACGAAAGGCACCCACGGCAAAGATTCCCACCAACGCCTTCACATTTCCCGTCCCGGACAATGCAAGCAGTGTGAGTCCTATAACAACTGATAATTCTGAAAGGCAAAGCGGCAGATGATACACCGTCTCCAGCTTCAAACGGCAAAAAGAAATCGTATCCAAACCCTTCAGAAAAGAATGTTGCAAGGAAGGAAATGCATGGTTTACTTCCAGCTCGGCATATCCTTTATAAGCTTCGGTGACAATACGTGTCTGTTCGCGCCGTGCCAACAACTCCTTTTTACCATAATACCTTATCCGCCTTTTTATTCCGAATATATACATCAACATAAAAGGGAAAAAAGCAAGATATAACATCAGCACCGTCATCGGTGCATATACCAACAGTACCGCAGTAACCAATAAAATAAGTAATACATCAGCAGTCATATTCAGCAACGGAGACAACAAACTCATACTGAAAGCATAACATACGTAGTTCACCTCATATCCCAAACGAGTGCTGCCCAACCGACTGATAAACAAGATTCCGCGATGATAATAAGAAGAAAAAAGAGAAAAACTTAATCGTTTATACAAAGACAATAAAAAATAGTTTTGAAAACGGGACAATCCCATGACCAATACATTTTTGAATAAAATAAACCCGACAGCCAACAGACAAAACAATAGGGCTTCTCCCTTTTCTTCTTTCTCTTCTATCAAAAAAAGAAGTACCGGTATTAAAGCTGCAAGTCCGGCAAAATTCAGCAACGCACTGAAAAACACAGCCATTATTACCCTCATCCCCATTCTTCGCTCCGAGGGCAATAATAAATGATAGATTTCTTTCAACATAAATTATGATACCGTTCGGCGGAATATGGATTGTGGGAAACGTACATGTTGGATAACAGATATCCAAAGCCACTTTACTAAAGATACACGCATCACACTGTCACACAAACGATGAATATGTAACATCCGCTTCAGTTTATAGACCAATATTCCCCATTTACCGGTAGCCGGTACATTTATATTATAAGTGGGATGAAGCATTTCCTTTAATAAATTCTCCGCCAGCTCTTCCCCTCCTTTCATGACAAGAACCTCTGTACCCAAGTAGCGGTTGCACAAGTGTGTAAGTGCATAAATCATATTCAGAAAACGTTCATCCGTCACTCCTTCGGGTATCTTCAGTCCTTGCTTCTTCAACAGGCATGCCCAATCACATAAGTGATGCATGGCAAAACCAAGTGCATAATGCTGTGCCGAATGAAAAGCAAGGAAAACAGTATTGAAATCCGGCGAGGGAGTCAGCACCTCATACTTGCCATCAAGCACTGTCAGCCGGGGACGGAGAAGTTTCCGCAACAAAATATCCATCGAAACAGCCGTACGGTATATTTCCGTATTCAGGAATTTTTTATGATTCTCTATCGGAATACCTTTATAATAAAACATACTGTGCTTTTGCGAATGCGAAAAATCCACCTCTATTCCCCGGCCTCTCATCAGCTTGTCGGCAAGAGAGTTTGCTTCCCTATCACTCAGACCGGAAGAATCGGCAGAATAGGTAAAGATATCAATATCACCTCCCTCACGGTGAGAAGGAATAGGATAATTATTGGCAAACCCCACTCCTTTTAATTGCACGGCAGTAATGCCGTGTGTGGCATAGAATGTCGATAAATCGGATATAACCCGACAATAGTACCGATATCTCTTTTCACATCTTTCTACCGCCAGCCACCAATTTATCTTTAAGGATTTGGGTGGTTGTAACTCTGTGGGAAGAGTAATCAAACCATCCCAGGCAAGTGCCATTACACCCTGTCGAACAGACAAGCGGTAACATTCCTGCCAAGCTTCGGAAGTGATACCGGCAAAGATTGTTGCATCTGCATGAGTACCATGCAAGGCAGAACGCAACAAGGCAAAAAGCATTTGTTCCGTAATATCCAATTTCATTTTAGATAAACTTTAGCATATAATTTTTTAATCAGCCGATATGATACCGCATTTCTTCAAGGCATCCACCCAAACCGTTGCATCCTTCTTTGCCGTTTCTTCCGAAACAGAATAATGCTCCATTAATATTTCCGCAGCATCTTCTATCAAAAAGTCTTTGTCCGAAAGCTCATTCCAAAGAAGCCGTGCCGAAGTATTAAGAGAGATAATGCGGGTAAGGTCGGCTTCGGGCGTACCTTGATTGACAATAATAGTTTCTCCGGCTATATCGCGGAGCTTGAATTTCGTATTGATTCGCATAATAATTTCATACTTTAAGAAAAGAAAGCCGTCCAACCGAACCATAACGGACAAAACGGCTTTCTTTTGATGAGTATTACAAACTTTTTTGTTTAATAATTATCAGTTGCTTGTTTCCTGCTTTACATTGCTCTTCTCGACCTTCTCTCCGTTCACGGTAATATTAGCAGTACCATATTCCACAGCCGGATCATAAGTTGAAGTGAAAGAGCAAGAGCCATCATAAGTGAGCGTTACACCTTTATCCTCTGCTGCATTCGCACAAACATGCACAGCCGGGAATGAAGAAGCATGAGTACCCTCTACTTTTACTGTAACACCCGTCATAGCAACCGTGGTAGGATATTGATAAGCTGAACTCAAATAATTACCGATTGTTATACCTGCAAATGCTGCTCTGTTACCGTCTTGCCATTGTTTCATGTGATTATTCTCACTGTGAGTACTCTCAAGCTCAGCTTTCAGCGTAAATGAAGAATTCTTAATCGTATAAGTTCCTCCACGCAAAAAAGCCGCCTGATGATTTCCTGAGAACTCACAATTCTCAATATTCACCGTAGACGGAATATTTACCAAGAGAGCTGTTTCAGTAGCAATAAAGTGAGAATTTTCAAGTACTATCTTTGTACTACCTACCGCCGGATTCGTATGAGCATTAGTATTAACTGCATAATATCCACTCGTTATTGTGGAGTTTTTAACTATGATAGAGGTCTCCTGAACATTTTTGTCATTCAATATACCTGCAGCATCTGCAGCCGTTGCTTTATAAACGATACCATCCAATTCCAATTTAGCATTATTTGCCGCAAGAGATATTCCCATTTCATTATCTGTGATATTTCCATCAGTCAATTTAAGACTACCTCCTTTCACCAAGATGAATGTTCTGCCTTCAAGATTATCATCAATGGTCAATGTTTTCTTATTAAGATCAATATTCACTACTTGAGATTCAAGTACAATAAAGGGAGAAACAGTACAATCTTTGCCCAATACCAAACTGAGCTTAGCATCATCTGTCAAATAAATCAATGCTCTTTCTTTTGATTCCAAAGCACTTACATCAGAGAATGTACCACCTTTGATAAAAGCAGTACAATTCTTACTATATACTTGCCCTTCAAAGATACCATCTTTTATTTCCAAAGCCTTATTTCCGGTCTCATTTTGCAAATCCTTTTCATACAAAGCATAAGGACCTGTCAGTGTTCCTCCATTAATAACCACTTTAAGGTCTTTATCGGTAACATGCTGTGAGACAGCAACTGCCACACCGGTCATAGTCGTACCACTGCCATTGCCCTTCTCATCAAAGGTAGATACTGTACTCTTTATTGCACCCGCATTGACAGTCAATGTACCCGAACGCATTTCTATACCGGTCGGTGCACTGACAGTACCGCCATTAACTGTCAATAATCCGTCTTGTGGATGATAAATGGCTGTACCTTCTTTAGCATCCGCAGCCGTAATTGCTCCACCGTTAATAACCACTTCGGTTCCATGACGAGTACCATTACCACTGATACCGTAATAATAACCCTTAAGCGTACCACCGTTTACTGTCAGTTTTGCCACTTCACTACCGGTATCATTGCCATCAGTCAACTTCACTGCTACATAAACACTTTCCACCCCATTATAATCAATGCTACCTTTACCGTTACTGCTGTCATTGATAGTCAGTTGAGCACCACGACGTACAAGAACCACCGCATCCTTAGTTTTCAGCACTTGTTCCAGCCCCGTAGTCTTAGCCTTTATGCTATGACCATTCAAATCAAGTGTCAATACTCCCTCAACAACCAACGGTCGGAAAAGAGTAACATCCTGTTCCAAAATAAAGTTTCCGCCGGCTTTGGCAACCGCTTCCATTTCCGCTATTGCCGCATCAACTATTTCAAAGTTCGCATTGGCAGATAAATCAGGATATTCCGCACCCGATTCCACAAAGACTTTCACTACATTGGAATTCTCTGAATGCCGTTCTATGGCAGTGATTGTTGCACCCTTTTTCACTCTCACATTCCCTTTCTTCACAATCAACTTAGTGATTGTTACTCCTGCATCAACGACAAGTGTGTTTTCGGCTGTAGAAGCTGTTGCCTCCTTTATGGTAGTACTTCCTCCGTTTGAAGATAATGTGACAGTCGTATTCGGCATATCAACATTTACCACCGGAGCCACTTCAACACTCTCAGTTTCCGGCAGAGCAATCGTCATGTCTTTCACAGATGAAGTTCCGCCACCGCTAGTTGCTTTATCTTCAAATTCTATTTTAGCTCCCGATGCCACACTTTGGAAAGCAATGCTTATAGGAGTCTCGGGTGATTGTGCAGCAGGCACCTCTATCTTATTACTCGTACCTGAAACCTCACCCGATACGGTTACGGCCGTATTCTTCCCTAAAGCACCGGCAACCTCAGACACAGAAGATACAGTCTGGGCTTCGCCACCGGTAATCGTTCCGCTGGAAATAGACAATCTCTTCAAGTCTCTGCGAGCTATGGTATAACTGCCGCCAAAGACATTTGCCAATTCTTCCGTATCATTCAATATCTTCACACGCACATTGGTATAATTACCTGTCGGCACAGGAATGTAAAATGTACCGGAAGTATTTTGAGTATTGTTGCCAAAAGCAATACTGACAGTCTTTTCCGAATCGTCTGTAGCAGTTGTGGCTTCTAATTTAGGTTCATTACCTGATAATGCTACCGTATATTTACCGGCTATCTTTTGATCTGCCGTGAAAGTCAGTTTTAGATTATTCCCCACAGGCAATTTGGCAAACTTAATGCAAAACACACCTCCCAAATGCTTCAATGCTACATTACTGTTCTCAATCTTTCCCCACATGGCAGGGTTATAACTATTGCCTTTACCTTTGGTATCCGTTTGATAATCAGCATCTACTTTAGTATAGCTGTACTCTTTCGGGAAATTGTAAGTAAGCGTTGTAGTACCATTAGTCGTTGAGACAGCGTGTCCGTCATTATAAGGATAAGCTGCATAACCGGCTATAGTTCCCGTCATATCTCCACTAAAGGCAGCCGTGGCTTGACCGGCCCCGCCTTCAACCAAAGTAAGAGCTGTAAAACCGGTGGTATAATCGGCTCCGTCTTGCATGGTTACACCCAAACGGTCACCTTCCGACCAATAAAATGCTCCATTAGCATCAAATCCTGCACGTGCCATACCGGAAGCATTGCTTTCCATGGTGGCTCTTAACATTCCATTCGTGACCTTCGTACCAAAGTCGTCTTCGTTGTTACAACCGGTCAACAAAGCGGTTGCCACAGCCAAACTTATTAAATATCTAAATTTCATAATTTGCTTTTTGTTTTCATGAATTATTTCTAACATTACAAATGGAGTGTGTCAAAACCAAACCGGTCTATCCCATCGTCGGCTGTAGGGGCAGAGTTTGCCTGCCCGAAGACACAAAACAAACTGTTTTCGGGCGAACAAACCTCGCCCCTACCGACTAAACGACAGTATTATCCACGTTTTGACACCCCCTCATACATTTCTTTAGTCAGTCCAATTACCGTTTTCGCCACCACCACTGGTTGCAAATCCTTTTTCTACTTCCACTTCGATGATTTCCACTTTCGGAGCTTCATACGTTTCAATACTATTTTCCTTCATAACCTTTGTACAATAAAATTTTAATATGATTTTCTATTTTAAAAATCAGACATTATACGCCCCAATTACATATTTCGACACTTGACAAAAATAAACAGTAATTGCTGTCTGAGGGCGGAAGATTCCTGGCGGACCGGTGGTATATATCTCACCGCTGTAGCTCCCCGACGTGAAATGGAATGCGAAGAACGGCATTCGCGTGTGTTTTTGTTTTTTCATACGCCTGCATTGTTTTAGTTGCCTAAAAACGGTTAACTCTTGCCATGTCGTCCCTCTTTGCATGACAATTAATAAAAAAAGCGTGAGGGCTGTATCTTGTTTATCCTATCGTCGGGCCTTCGCAATGCCTTTCACCTGGATAAACAACAGCCACCCACGCCGTTTGATATATAGATGCCACACCAATGGCAGGTATATAACACAGACGTGAGCGTTGTTGTTATCATCTTCAGGTGAAATCAAAGTTGCGAAGTTTGACGATAGAAGATAATTTCAATAACGCTTCTTAATAAATATATAAATTCCCTTACGCATAAGAGAATATTCGGTACAAATATAACATATTCTTAATTAGGAAAAAAATTTCTTATTTACTTTTTTACTTTTATTATGTACTTTCGGGTCAAGTCAAAAAGTGTGTGGGCATAATATTTTGAGAAAATCCGGGTCACTTATTATTCTTGGGGATTTAAATATCATATCACAAACAAAGGGAAGAATAAGCCGTTTCCTATGGCCGACCAAGGTCTTTTAAACGGAAGATTATTACAGTCTGCGGCAATGGACTGTACAGTCCACTGTAGCAGACTGTACGGTCCACTGCAACGGACTATACAGTCTGCTGCCGAAGACTGTAGTAATCCGACGGACAGGCAGGCATAACCGAAAGGACGGAAATGCCTGGTCCGGCTAATGAAACGACTTAGGAAGCTCAAAAACGCATGCAGGGGATTGGAAACCGGAGGAGATAACGACTGCCTCTTATCATCCACAGGAGTTTCGGACCGACCCGTACTTTCTTTCCGTAGATGAAGTTTTATTATAAAGAAAAAGAGAGGAAACGCTAAAATAAAAATCAGAGAGGCTCGATTCCTACAAAGGAAACAGGGTGTATCAAAACGTGGATAATACTGTCGTCTAGCTCATAAGGGCGAGGTTCGCTCGCCCGAAAACAGTTCTTCGGGCAGGCAAACCCTGCCCCTACAACTGATAATCGGATAGGCCGGGTTAGTTTTTACATACTCCCAAAGCCCATTCCCTTAGATTCGAAATTACAAGTAATTTCAAATGTTTAATTACATTCTTCTATCTGCTTTCTTTCTATTTTATCTATTAAAGTATTGTCTATACACTTGCCAAACAATGGATTAACAGTCATTGGAGTTAATTCATACGGAAGCAAAGAAACAGTGCGAGCCCCGGAACGGTCTGTTTTACCTGCTGCCCTATCAAGCGCCAGTCTCAACAAAGATTCATTCTCGTCACCCAACTGATAACCGTCAAGCGGATTATCCTCAGCCGGATAATCCGGCTTTAAACCATCGGGCATACAAGGATTATTGCCATCCTTATCGGCATAACGGTTAATCATTACATACAACCCCCAGTTCTTGATAACGCTTGGGAATTTTGAATAAATGTTTTCAGGACCGAGCAACGCTCCCGTACAATATTTACCATGAGACTGACCTCCGATAAGTTCCACTGCCATATAAGGCATTAATCCGATAAGTACAGATTCGGAAGCCGATGCCGTACCCGAACCGATAAGCCCGTAAATCTTAGTGATGCCTACATTGGCCCTTCCTACATCAATAGTTTTAGAACCATTGGTGACAACAGTGTTGAAATAAGTATTCAGGTCTTCTCCTTTTTTCTTGTAATACTCCATTAAATCCTTATTCCATATTTCTGTTTCATAAACAGCCTTGCTCTTCACCACATTTTCCGGTGCAAGCATAAAAGCCAATACATTCTCCGTAAAAACATAGCCTCCGCCATTATAACGCAAATCCAGAATAAGTTCACTAATGCCCTCTTGTTTAAACTGACAACAAATATCTACCAGTTTTTCAGCCGAATCCAAATCGAAACTGCTATATGCCAGATAGCCGACCTTCTTGCCTCCGACATCAAATGTTTTATGTACAAGAATTGGATTTTCGTACATTGTAACGGCATCAAGCGTTAGGGTCTGTCCGCTTAACCCAATGTACCCGTCTTTCTGCTCACCCATGCCCAAAGTAATATTCGAACTATAAAGAGCTTCCTGATAATTGTCCTTCGTTATCTCTTTCCCATTCAGCTGCATGATGATATCTCCGCGTTTTATTCCCACTTTGTAAGCCGGACTTCCTTCATAAACAAACGCCACGATAAAGAAATAATTTTCGGAGTTGGAAAACTTGCCAAGCATCAGATTATAACCGTAAGTAGTGGCAACCCCATCCATGTTATTAATGAGACTTTCCATATCATCCGTCATCATGGTCCACTTGTCTACCTCCTTATTATTTTCCTTAAATCGTATGTCTTTTACGGTACCAATCGGATCCTCATTTACATTCGGGTCAAGCTTCTGCATCTCTGCGGCTATTTCATCTTTCCACAAATAATAGGTATCCAGCACATCATAAGCAAACTGGTTGGCATAATAAATCTCATCGGTTGTCACTCTGCCATCGCCACTACCTTGACCACCGCCATTATCATCATCTTTAGAGCATCCGCTCATTATGCATAAAACGCATAAAAAAAGAGAAAGGAAATAGATTTTTTTCATATATGATATTTTTTAGAAACACCTAGTACCACGTATAAGTATATTCATTTTCACAAAAATACAATAATCTTTTCAATATCATTCCATGAAGGTGAAAGAGTTTTAAAAAAAACGGTTTGCTCCCCGAAAGAAGCAAACCGTTTTTATCCTTATGATTAAGGAAAATACTTTCTAAAAATTACTGTGCAGAATCAGCAGGAGCAGTTTCTGTTGCGGCGCCATCTGTCTGAGGAGCTGCAAAACCGGAAGGTGCATTCAATGGGTTAGTAGCTCCTTCTTTTACAGCTTGTTCCATAATTACAGAAGATTCTGTATGAGCTGTAGGAACAAAATAAGCAGTAAGCACACTGCATGCAACCATAAAAGCAGCCAATCCCCATGTCAATTTTTCAATAAAATCCGTAGTCTTGCGAACACCCATAATCTGATTAGAAGAAGCAAAACTAGAAGCCAAGCCACCTCCTTTTGAATTCTGAATCAATACAACGAAACACATCAAAAGAGCTGCAAGCACAATTAATCCAATAAGTAATAAATACATTTTCTTTATTTTGATTTAGTGTTAATAATCAATTTCTCCAAAAATCTTATTTGGTCTGCAAAGTAAGCGTTTTTTTTTGGATATTTCAAATTTAATTTTTTAATAATTTCAAGAGCCTTTGAATATCTTTGTTGTTTAACGTATATTTTTGCCAATGTCTCGGTAAAATAACTCTCGTCTTCCGGTTCCGGCTCTTTTTCTTCCGGCTCCGGTTCATCGGCCCTCTCTTGTGAAGAAAGAAGAGGCTCATCTGAATTGTTTTCCAGAAAAGTATCTATCAAATCCTGTCCTTTCAATGACGGAATTTCTTCAACCGGGACTGCTTCTTCTGTTTCGGTCAATAAATAAGAGGTGTAATCCGTCGTTATATCCATTGGCAATTGTGTAATATCTTTCTGTTCTTCTTCCGGCTGTCCGGCCAGAAATGCATCTATCAGTGAAAGCGTACGATCAAGTCCCAATAAATCGGACGACTTTTCTTTTCCTTCCGATGGAGTGATGGTAAACCGCTCACCTTCTATCAAATAAAACAGCACTTTACGGTCGGCTATATATAAAGCCGCTCTCCTCAGTTCTTCTCCAAAAGTAATGTCATGAAGCAGAAACAGATTTTTCAGATAAAGTAATCTCACTGTCTGAAAATAAGGATAACGGGCAAGCAAAGTTCGAAGCTCGTAAAGAGTATCCCGATTCAAAAGCTCGGGATGTGCAATCCATTCATATAAGTGCTGTTGTGTCATGTCAAAGATAGTTATTACCAATTGGCTACCGTCATATTAAATATCTGGTCTACAATATCTTTAATCATCTGATTCACCAATTCATCCTGTACAGACGAGAGTTGCTGACTGGATTTATATTCACGACTGGCCGAGAATTGCTGATTATTAAAATTATTCTTCGGATTAGCCTTATCAACAAAGTTCACTCTGACCGTCATACGGAGTTCCACCATGTTTGAATAACCGTCGGAACCGATACCTTTATTTGCAGCATCATAATTTGTGATTTCTCCCGAAAGTTGCAAATCTCCTCCGCGTCTTACCTGTGTCAGACGCGTTTGCTGCAAATAAACATCTTGCAATGCAGTGTTGAACATATTCTCCATCGGTCCCCAAACAAAGCCGACAGAACGGTTAGGAAAATTCTCGAAAGAAATTGTTTTAGTCTTCGCATAATCAATGGAAGCCCCATTAAATTTATAAGAAACCGAGCAAGCCGTCAATATACCGATCAGTACAATCAAGCTGCCTATCCATTTCATGTTTTTAATCCAAGCCATATTCTTTTATTTTTCTATATAGTGTGCGTTCTGAAATATTCAAGTCTTTTGCCGCATTCTTGCGTTTCCCATGATGACGGTCGAGTGCTTTACGTATCATTTCTTTTTCTACTTCATCCAGTGACAGTGTCGCTTCCACATATTCTTCCGTATCCTGAATATCATCATCCATCGGCATCTGCTTGGTTGCAGAGATGTTGATGGTAGGCACAGGAACGGGAGCCGGGGTTGCCGGAACCAGATTACGAGAAGGTTCCTGATAATAAGATACCGCTGTTGTTGTTGCCGGTGCTACGGTTGCAGTTGTTCCACGCTCGGCCATCAGAGTATTGACTAACTTTTTGAGTTCGGTCACGTCACGACGCATATCAAACAAGACTTGATATAAAATCTCGCGCTCACTGCCGAATGTTTTATCACCCGGCTTTATGCCAAACAACATAGGCAAACGCGAATCCTGTTGCTGTGCAGGAAGATAGTTCTGCAAAATAACGGGAGTAATGTCACGATTTGTTTCAATAATGGATATTTGCTCCGTGATATTCTTCAACTGACGGACATTGCCCGGCCAAGGATAAGCCAACAGCATTGCTTTCGCATCTTCTGTCAACTGAATGGCGGGCATACGATATTTCTCGGCGAAATCTGAAGCAAATTTACGGAAAAGCAAAGCGATATCTTCTGCACGCTCTCTCAAAGGCGGTATCTTGATAGGGACAGTATTCAGACGATAATACAAGTCTTCACGGAAACGTCCTTCGGAAATGGCCTCTGTCAAATTAACATTTGTAGCAGCCACAATGCGCACATCCGTTTTCTGTACTTTCGACGAACCGACTTTAATATATTCTCCGCTTTCGAGCACACGCAACAAACGAGCCTGAGTAGATAAAGGCAACTCACCCACTTCATCCAAAAAGATTGTTCCCCCATCTGCCTCTGCAAAATATCCCTTGCGGTCACTGATAGCACCGGTAAAAGCACCCTTCTCATGACCGAAAAGTTCTGAATCTATGGTTCCTTCAGGAATCGCTCCACAGTTTACAGCTATATACTGTCCGTGTTTACGACGACTGAATTGGTGGATTATCTGCGGAAAGTTTTCTTTTCCGACACCACTTTCACCGGTTATCAATACAGATAAGTCGGTAGGCGCCACCTGAATAGCAATATCTATAGCACGATTCAGCCCTTCCGAATTTCCGATAATGCCGAACCTGAGCTTCACGTTTTGTATTTCTGACCTGACCATATTTCTCCTTGTTAATATGACAAAATTACAAATTCCCCGGCAGACAGCAAGTAATTTTGGCAGAAAAAATAAAAAACAAACGCGGATTTCACGGATTAATACGGTCTTTAATAAAGAGAAACCGTATATCCGTGTAAACCGCGTCTGCTTAATATTAATAATGAAGGATACTTATTAATCTATTTCCTGATCAGCCTCATAACCACCCATTTCACGAATAGCATTCTTCAAAATAGCGTACTGCTGGAAGAGATGATTGACAGGAATTTCGTTTTCTGTGTAGTCGTGCATCGGGCTCTTCAAGAAGAAGCTCAAGAAACGCTGGATGCCGAAACGTCCTGCACGTGCAGCCAAGTCGCTCAACAATACCAAGTCCAGACACAAAGGTGCAGCAAGGATTGAATCACGGCAAAGGAAGTTAATCTTAATCTGCATAGGATAACCCATCCATCCGAAAATGTCAATATTGTCCCAACCTTCCTTACTGTCGTTGCGGGGAGGATAGTAATTGATACGTACTTTATGATAATAATCTGTATACAGATCAGGCTGTTCTTCAGGTACCAGAATTGATTCCAATGTAGACAACTTGCTGACTTCTTTTGTACGGAAATTAGCCGGTTCATCCAAAACCAAACCGTCACGGTTACCCAATATATTAGTAGAGAACCAGCCGGACAAACCTAAGCAACGAGTTCCGATAATCGGAGCAAAACCTGATTTAACCAATGTCTGACCGGTTTTGAAGTCTTTACCGGCAATAGGCATTTTAGTCTTTTCTGCCAATTCCCACATAGCCGGAATATCGACTGTAGTATTAGGAGCACCCATAATGAAAGGAGCACCTTCCGACAGAGCTGCATATGCATAGCACATAGACGGAGCGATATGTTCTTTATCGTCAGCCTTCATTGCTTCTTCCAAAGCAGCTAATGTTCCATGTATTTTTTCATCAACAGGAACATAGATTTCTGTAGAAGCCGCCCAAAGAACAACGATACGCTCGCAATTATTTGCAGCTTTAAAATTACGGATATCTTCACGAAGTTGTTCCACCATATCCCAACGGTTCTTGCAATCTTTCACATTATTTCCATCCAAACGGCTGGCATAGTTATGGTCGAAAGCAGCTTTCATCGGAACTATTTTTTCCAACTCGTCCTTTACAGGATTGATATCTTTCTCTTGCAAAACTTCTGCATTAACAGCTGACTCATAGGCATTAGCCGGATAAACATCCCATGCACCGAATACGATATCATTCAGACTTGCCAATGGAACGATTTCGCCATAATGCAAATACTTTTTATTTTCTCCACGGCCAACACGCATCTTATCATATTGAGTCATAGAGCCGACAGGTTTTGCCAAGCCCTTACGAGCCATCAGCACTCCCGTCATAAAAGTTGAAGTAACAGCGCCCAATCCAACACAAAGGACACCCAATTTACCGGTAGCCGGTTTTACATTCATTTTTTCCATTCTAATTTCCTTGTTAAATTGCATCTCATAGTAGAGATTAAGATAATTGTGACAAAGTTACACCTTCTTTTGAAAACTACCATGCTTTTCTTAGTTTTTTTATACCTTTGCAGCCGTTAAACATTTAATTTAGGTATGAATGATATTTGCTGTATAGGACATATAACACTGGATAAAATTGTAACGCCCAAGCAAACGGCTTATATGCCGGGAGGTACTTCTTACTACTTTTCTCATGGAATCAGCCACCTAAAAGACACCAAGCACTATAAACTGGTTACGGCACTCGCCCCTACCGAGTTTAAAGCTGTGGAGGATATTCGTGCCAAGGGAATTGAAGTAAAAGTTATTCCTAGCCGTCACACTGTATATTTCGAGAATATATACGGAGAGAATCAAGACAACCGCACCCAGCGTGTTTTGGCCAAAGCCGACCCTTTCACCGTAGAGCAATTGAAGGATGTAGAAGCAAATATTTTTCATTTGGGAAGCTTGCTCTCCGATGACTTCTCTCTTGATGTAGTTAAATACCTGTCAGGAAAAGGCACACTGGCTGTCGATGCTCAGGGTTACCTTCGTGAGGTAAGAGGTAAAAAAGTGTATCCGGTGGACTGGACAGAGAAAACAGAGGCACTGAAATATATTGATATTCTGAAAGTGAACGAACATGAAATGGAAGTGCTGACCGGACATAAGGAAGTGAAGCAGGCTGCGTTTCAACTTGCCGAATGGGGAGTAAAAGAAGTTTTGATTACCCTTGGAAGTCTTGGCTCGGTTATTTTTGCCGAAGGATGTTTCTATCGGATTCCGGCTTATCCGCCTAAAAATATAGTGGATGCCACCGGATGTGGAGATACTTATGTCACCGGATATCTGTATATGAGGAACAAAGGAGCTTCTTATGAAGAAGCCGGATGTTTCGCTGCTGCAATGTCTACGCTGAAATTAGAAGCATCCGGTCCCTTCAACGGTACGGAAGAGGATGTGTGGAATGTAATTCACAAAAGATAACAGAGTCCTCCTTATTGTTCTATGGATTCATGTTCTGCCCGCAAGGAATAAAACAAAACCACACAAAACGCTACGAAAGGTACGATAAATGACAGAGACATATTACTGTTGTCTGCCACATATCCCATCAAAACCGGACCGATAGCTCCTCCTATCGGAGACATCATGAGATAAGAAGAGGCGCGTTTAGTGTGGTTTCCCAACCCTTTCAGAGATATAGCAAAAATGGTGGGAAACATAATAGCCTCAAATGCATAAACAAAAAACAAAGCAACCAGTGATATATGCCCTAAATTGCATATTACCAACAATGTGGCAAATACCGTTCCGACAGCACAGCACAACAGCACACGTTCGGCACGGATAAACCTCATTACCCAGCTACCAACAAAGCGTCCGCACATAAACAGTCCTAATCCTCCGAAAGAAAGCAAAACCGACGCATCACGAGCATTCATCCATCCGTCATCCACTACATAATTTATAAAGAAACTGTTGATCGAAATCTCTGCTACCTCATAGCAAAACAAGGCAAAAACACCGAATACAAAAAGTTTATGCGACCACAAGCCTTGTTTACCGCCTGTCTCAGTTACTTCATCTGCATGTACAATCTCCGGAAGCTTTATTCGAGAAAACACCAAAGCCACCCCCAGCACTACGATGCCCATCAACATATAAGGAAATGAAATATGCGAAGAACCTTCTTCGGAAAACAACAACAAGCCACCGACCAATGGTCCGCAAATACATCCTAGTCCGTTAAACGATTGCGCCAGATTCAATCGGCTGGCAGCCGTTTCCCTGTCTCCCAGTTCTGTCATATAAGGGTTTGCCGCTGTTTCGAGAAACACTAATCCGCACGCTATCACAAACAAAGAGAGTAAGAAAAACTCAAAGGACATCCAATATTCTCCGGGAACAAACATCAATGAACCGACACCATACAACAACAGCCCCAAAACAACTCCGCGCCGATAACCATACTTTGTGATAAAAAGCCCTGCCGGAACAGCCATTACAAAATATCCCAAATAAAACAAGACCTGTACCATGGCCGAATAAGTACGAGTAATATCCAATACCTCTTGGAAATGTTTATTCAGCACATCAAGAATGGCATGTGCAAATCCCCATAAAAAGAACAAAGAGGTAACCAAAACAAAAGGAACCAAATAGTTCCTTTTCACCAATGCATATCTTTGCTTTTCCATATTTCTTATGATAATAATGCAGGCAATCCCGCTAAATCTGTAATTATCACATCGGGCAAGGATTCATCAATCACTTCTCCACCCCAACCTTCACCTTTCAGCCAGACAACCGGACAGCCTACTTGCTTTGCCGGAACAACATCCTTCGAGAAAGAATCTCCGACAACCAGCACTTTACAGGCTTCATATCCCATTGCTTCCACTCCCAAACGATAAATAGCCGGATCGGGTTTACGCACTCCCACTACGGATGATTCAATAATATCATCAAAGAAAGCGTACAGTCCAAAGTCTTTAAGAATGGTTTGGATATTTCCATAAAAATTGGAAACAAGCACCAATTTATACTTTTTGGAAAGTGCTTCCACCACAGGGCGGGTTACCTTCAACACATCCAACACATATTCATAACAACCGTCTGCCACCTGCTTGGCATAAGTTTGCAACATTCTCTCATCCATCGGCAACTTTCCCTGTTCAGCCAGATACTCTACCTGCAACTTAGTCTTTATAGAGAGAACATCATGAAAATTATGTTGCGGCCGGACAAAAGGATATTTAGCCAAAGCTCTTTCAGCAAACACATATGCTTCCCGGAAACTCTCCTTGTCTACCGGTACATGATATTCTGCATATTTACTCCACAAAACCTCTGCCCAATGGCGGCTGTTGGTATCTATCGTACCACCATAATCAAATATAACTCCTTTGATATCTTTCAACATATTCACACTTATTTATTTGCAGGCGTACCATTGCCGACTTTCATCAGCAACACGCCTATTACAATCCAAATCAATTCTCGTACACGGGTAATCAACCCGGTATAAACGCCAAATGCCCCCGGAATAGCCAGCCCTCCTACCGCCAAGGCAAATCCTCCCTCACGCGCTCCCAACTGCATGGGAGAAAAGAAGAACAGATTGGCAAACAAAGAGGTAAATGCCATAATCAGGATACATGCCGGAAAACTGACATCTGTTGTCAGAATATTCAGAATGAAATATACCTCCAAACATCCCAAGACGCGCGCCATAAACTCTAAGCTCAATGAAGCATAGAAAGTAGACTTACGCTGTTGATGCAGCTCTGCAATCTGGCTGTCCACGCGTTCTAATGTTTCCCGTTTGTTTTCCGAAAAACGTTTCGCCCATCCTTTTATAAAGGGAATATGTTGCAACAACTTCAACGTGCGCACTGCCATTCCATTTCTATATCCCTTCATAAAAAAATAAATGGCAAGCAGGCAAAAGAAACCAACTACAGAAAGCACCATCCCCATTGCAAAATCTACCGGACGAAGCGCCAGATACAAAAAAATAGAGAAAAGCCAAAAACAAAAATGTGAGAAAATATGCATCATCACATACAGGATAACCGATGAAGTAGCTTTGCTTGCACCCACGTATGGAGTCAGTTCCATAATGCGATAAGGCTCGCCTCCCATCAATCCGACCGGAGTGGCATAATTCAAGGCAAAGCCGGAAACAGTCAGTTTATATACTTTCCAAAATGGAATAGGTGTTCCCTTCTTTCCATCCCGGATAATGATATACCAAGAAAGGGTATTGAATAAATAAATAATAACCCATAACCCTATAACAGCCGGCAACCAGATTCCGGCCCTGCGAAGATTAGCCAACAGCTCATCATACTCCATATCAAAAGTACAGAGCATCACAACGATGGCAACGATTCCGAATATCAGGAATATGTTTCTATATTTACTATTCACAGTGCTGCGTATTTATGATAAAAACGGGCGCTGAGAGCCTCATGGCAATGGCGCATATACACGAACAATGAAGTCATCACAATAATCTCAAACACAAAATAAAGCCAAGGCTCACCTATCAGCAGACTGACATACAATGCAATGGCGCGCGTATTGAAAGTCAGTATATTAGTGTATTTCATCAACGGCTTACTGGCAGCACGGAATTCATCGCGCAATTCCTGAGGAACATTATCACCATACTTTGCCTTTACCAACGCATAGAATTGCTGGAAATTGGGAGTCATTCCCTCCTGCTGACGAGTATAGTTTCCATAAAAATAAAGGAATATTTTCCACCAGAAGTTTCCCTTCCACGGCAAACTGTGAAATATTTCACGCTGCTGCCTGAAGTTGTCCAACTCACTTCCGCTCTTTCCTTTCAAGAAATAAAGATGAATATTGCGGTAATAATCCGCCAGCGTACATTGCTTACTGTGACAAATCGTACCCGAAAACACAGCCAGAATCCAGATAAACACTCCCCAATGCATTCCGTCACCGATATTGAAAGGCATCGGCTGATTCATCAACCTAAGACAGATAGCCACATAAATAGTAAAAAACCAAATATCACCTGCAAACCCGTCCAACATACGTCCCCACTGGGTTTTCTGTCCTGTGAGGCGAGCCAGCTGCCCGTCAGCGCTATCATAATGATTCGCCCACATCAACAATAAAATACCGATAACAGTATGTTTCATATCGGGATAATAGAACATCACACCGGCACCTACACCCAGAATAATAGATAAGATAGTCACTACATTGGGATGCACTTTCAGCTTTTTAAAGAATAAAGCCCATGCATAGCCAATAGGTCGGTTAAAATAAATATCCAAGAACTCCTCTGTGTCCATTGATTTGAAAGAAGCCTCTATTCCTTTCTTCTCACTCTCTTTACTCATGTCTCTATTTTTTCATTTGCTTTTTCTTCACCCGGTTATAAATGCACTCTGCAATCTTTACACCTGCTTCCTCTCGGCAACGGGCAAAACTGGGCCAATCATTAAAATCAATTATCTTAAGTTCACCGTCGGCAGATACCACACAATCACCTCCGTAAATGGGGACATTCAAAACCTCGGCTGCCATATCGCTATATTTCTTAAGTTCTTCTTCATTGAAGGGAATTCCTTTGGCCACGCCATTGATTTTCTCCAGACCGAATTTGCTGTGCGAACAAGGAGAAGGATAAAACCAATAAAAGAAATCCGTTCCCTGAACGCCATAAAATTTAATTAAATCACCCTGAAGATGCTCATTTATCACAGCTACCGGTATGTGCCGGCTACGGAAATCGGCCAAAACACGCTCCACCTCTTCTTTGCCGGTGGCATAGCATACATCTTCTTTTACCATAGCATGAGAATCACCGCGTTTTATCCAGCAAGGATAGCAATCTTCCTCAAACTGCCTGTCAGTAGATATTACGAAACTCCTCGGATGAGGAACACCATGTTGTATCAAAAGTTCCGTCATTGGTCTGCGCACGCAATTATCAATTCCGTAAGCCGAATTGACAACCAGCGCACCTTCATCCTCCAACGATTTCAGGCGGGCTATTGTCACCCTGTCACGAGCCATATCGAATATCACATCCGCCTTTGCTCCGCAAGCCACAAATTCCTTTTCCGCATAAAGCTCCACTTTGCATCCCAATAGTCTCAACTCATCCGCCACTTTATTAAAAATGGCGGCATCATTGTCTACGTGGTTCGGTGAATACTCATTGCCACGGCTTATCCCTATTATTGAAAATTCATCCATTCCTTTATGTCAGTGCTTTAAGTTTATTCTTTTCCGGCCAAAAAAGCCTCCGCTTTTACGATATCACCGGCATGGTCTACATCCAGGATTTTCTTAAAAGGATAAGCCTTCAACTTCAGACCATCTGCAACCAGTTGTCTTTGGAAATTACGCATACGCGACATTCCTTTGTCCATACATGCGTTTAAAGTTCTGATAGCAGTGGGTGTCAGGCAATAAATGCCTCCCGAAATATAACGACATTCCGATGTAGCCGCATCATGGAACCCTGTGATATTCAAAGCTCCATCAGTAGATATATAAAGCGGCTTTTCATCATCAATATAATCCGTTACTGCCATATATCCATCATTATCCGCCCGCTTAAACGCTTCAATAAATGCAGCGAACTCCTCTTCGCGAAAGATAGTATCTACAGTAGTCAGACAAAACTTGTCATCTTGCAAATAAGAACTCAGTTCATAAAAACTATGCATGGAACTGGGAGTAGTCTTCACTACCACTTCCAAAGGCACTTCCGTTTCCTGTTGCAACTTAGCAAGGTGCTCTTTGGTCAACGGGCTCTCATTATTAATAATAACCACTACTTTATCAGCTCCATTACGGATAAAAATCCGTATCAGGCGGTCAATCATGGCAACTCCGTTGAGCTGCACCAAAGGTTTGGGCAAAGTAACCCCTTCTTGTGAAAGCCGGGACCCTTCACCCGCTGATATAATTGCGAACTTCATTTCTCTTAATCTTCTTCGTCTATAGTATCCAACTTCAACTTATCACTGTCATCGCGTCTCTCATAATACTGCTTACGCAACGGACGCGCATGAATCGCTTTCTCCACGATACGGTTGCGGAATATATCCATTGCTACATAAATAGCCTGCCGGAACGAATCTTCCAGAGCAACACCCTGACCGGCAATATCATAAGCTGTTCCATGCGCCGGAGACGTGCGTACAATGGGCAAGCCTGCAGTATAGTTCACCCCTTCATCCATAGCCAATGCCTTAAATGGCGCCAAGCCCTGATCGTGATACATAGCCAAAATACCGTCAAAATGAGTATAATTACCCGACCCCATAAATCCGTCGGCAGGATAAGGACCGAAACATTGCACTCCCTTGGCAACCATCTCTTTGATGGCAGGAATAATAATTTCATTTTCCTCCGTACCTATCAGTCCGTTGTCTCCTGCATGAGGATTCAGTGAAAAGACTGCAATACGAGGACTGTCGATTCCGAAATCCTCTTTCAAAGAACGATGGAAGATGGCAAGTTTCTCCATAATCAGTTCTTTCGTAATATCTTTGGCTATATCACGAACCGGCACATGACCTGTCACCAATGCCACACGAAAATCATTCTTCAGTAAAATCATCAAAGCCTTCTGTCCTTCGCCCACACGTTCCTCGATATATTCGGTGTGTCCGGGAAAATGGAATGCTTCCGACTGAATGGTATTTTTATTGATAGGAGCTGTAACCAATACGTCTATCAAGCCATCTTTATAATCCTGCAAAGCTCTTTCCAAAGCATCCAAAGCAGCCTTTCCCGCCTCTGTTGTAGGTTTTGAAAGCTCCACTTTCAGTTCATCTTCCGTACAGTTCAGAATACTCAGTCTATCCGGCATAGCATCATCAGCCGAGTTGATGATGCTAAAATTTGCCTGAATATCCATTGCTTTACGATGATAAGCCGCCACCTTCGGTGATCCGTAAATAATAGGTGTACAAAGTTCCAGCATAGTAGGGTCTGCGAAAGTCTTCAGAATGACTTCATATCCCACCCCGTTGATATCCCCGTGAGTAATACCAACTCTTATCTTGTTATTATCTTCCATTTAGTTATTATTAATCTGTTCTATTTTATTCTGCTTTTGCAGTTGAATCCACCTTTTCTTCAGGGATGTCAGCATTGACCACCACTTCGTCCAGCAGCGTTTCATTCGGCAATCTCAACGTATAAAGTGAAGCCTCCATCTGGCGCATCAGGTTACGTTTCATTTTATCGGGAGAATAGATAAACGCTTCAGCAACAATCACGCGTCCGTTGGCACGGTCTACCCGGGCATGAGAAACAAACGGGCCACCCATCATGTCGCCTTCCATTTCCCATAATCCGCGCGCTTCCTGAGCATATTCGCCTTTTACCATAATATTCTTGACATCGACAAACATGGAGTCGGTAGCCATGTACATACCTTCACGTTCACCCGGAATATTGGCTTTCATCACCGAATCACGTTTATGTACAAAGAACTCTTTAGTAAAGGTATTCCTGTCTGTATAAGGATAAGAATATATTACGAAATTCATATCGGCAGAGGCACGGTTGGTAGAAGCCCACAAGAAATCTTTACCGACCTTATAATTCGATAACTCCTGAGGAATCCAGACATCACAGTCAAACATACTGCCCACTTTGGCTGAAATGGCATCATTATGTTTTTCTTTCAGCAAGTTTATCTGGCGATTGATTTCAGATTTCACAAAGAAATCGATAATCACCTGCTTGTTCTTTTCCACAAAGTCTGCAAACTCTTTTTCATCAGGTGCCTGAATAGTCATAATCATTTGCGGTGCAGCATAAACATCACGCGAAAATTTTATTTTAGGCTGTGTATAGATATCCTGAATATCAACAACAATGATATTACGGAAAATCCTCATGACACGGTCAAAGTGTTCGGGAGCGATATTTGAAATACGGAAAGAGCGTTCTGCCTGAGGTAATCCGGGAACATTCGTATCCAGCACATCAAATAATGCACGTCCTGCGGGGCGATCCCACACTGCCTTATTTACCACCACCAACACTTCGTAAGGTCTTCCGCTGGAAGTCGGAGTAAACAAGTTTTTCTGTCCTTTCTTACAAGAAGCCAGCACCAGCACTACCAGTACCAAACTCAAATAGAATGCTATTCGTTTCATAATTCTTATGGTATTATATTTAATAATCTATAGTGTAACACCTTTTTCTTTCTGTTGTTTGGCCGTCGACAACATTCCGCACGCCGCAAATATATCCTCCCCTCTTGATGCACGAATAGTAGCAAAAACTCCGTGTTGTGTCAAATAATCACGAAATGCCACCATTGTTTCCATGTCCGTTCCTTCCAAATTAACATTCGGGATGGCATGGAAACGGATTAAATTGATGCGGCAGTCGATGCCACGCAGCAATTTAACAATTTCTTTGGCATACACCAAAGAATCATTCACATCTTTAAACACAATATATTCAAAAGACAACCGCCTTTGCTTACTGAAATCATAATTACGCAATATATCTACAATTTCGGTAATAGAGAAAGCTCTTTCGGCAGGCATCAGTTCTTTTCTCTGCGATGGGAAAGGAGTATGCATACTGATAGCCAGATGGCAGTCACTCTCATTCAAAAAACGTTCCAATCCTTTTTTCAATCCAACGGAAGATACAGTTATTCTTTTCGGACTCCAATGATAGCCATAATCAGAGGTCAGTATTTCGAGCACCTTCAGCACTTCATCCAAGTTGTCAAAAGGCTCTCCCATCCCCATAAACACAAGATTGGTCAGCGTATCGCGTTCCGGTATAGAATATATCTGGTTCAGAATCTGATTGGCAGTCAGGTTGGCCGTAAAACCTTGCTTTCCTGTCATGCAGAACTTACAATTCATCTTGCACCCCACTTGTGAAGAAACGCACAAGGTAGCCCGGTCTTCATCCGGTATATATACAGCCTCTACAAAATTCCCGGTCGGCGTACGAAACAGATACTTCACCGTCCCGTCCACCGAGCGCATAGCTTCCACCGGTGCAGATGCTCCGATTTCATAGCTGCCTTTCAACATCTCACGATGCTTCAGTGACAGGTTAGTCATTTCATCTATCGAAACGACTTTCTTCTCATACAACCAAGATACAATCTGCTTTGCAGCAAATTTAGGCATTCCCAGATTCTGCGTTATGTGCTGAATCTCATTCAATGTCTTGCCAAGTAATACCGTTTTTGGAGTTTCCATTCTATTTAAAAAGACAATTAGCGTACAAAGGTAGAGAAAAAATAATATATATTGCCTATCTTTGCGCTGAGAAATACATTTAAAGATGAGAAAAACAATTAATTGTTTTATTCCATACGAAGAAAACACAGCAATAGACAAAGTTGTTGCAGCATTGAAAGACAGCATTGTTGTAAACAAAATCTATTTATTGACAACCGCTCATGGCTCAATGCCATCCGTTCCTGCAGGATGTGAACCATTCACCATTGACTCCTTGAACAGCAGTGATACGATAAAGAAGATTGCTCAGAAAGCAGACACCCCTTTCACTTTATTATATACCAAAGCATCTCCGTTTGAATTAGGCTACATGGCTTTGGAACGCATAGCCGACTTCCTGCAAGACCGGAAGACCGGCATGGTCTATGCCGACCATTACGAGTGGAAAGAGGGAGAAAAGAAAAAGCATCCCGCCATTGATTACCAACCGGGAAGTGTACGCGATGACTTCGACTTCGGGGCTCTGCTGGCATTCAGAAGCGAATACCTGATCGGGGCAGCCGGAATGATGGAGAACGAGCGCGAAGACTATCGGTATGCCGGACTTTATGCCACTCGCTTGTTCATTGCCGAAACAAGCCGAATTGTCCACATCAATGAATACCTATACACTGAAATAGAAGAAGACAACCGCTTGTCGGGCGAAAAGCAGTTCGATTACGTCAACCCACGCAACCGCGAAGTACAGATTGAAATGGAACAGGCCTTCACCGGATACCTGAAAAGAACAGGTGTCTATTTGCCGTCTAATTTCAAAAAGGTAAACTTCCGAACAGAAACATTTACCTATGAAGCTTCCGTCATCATCCCCGTAAGAAACAGAGTCCGCACCATCGACGACGCCATCCGTTCCGCCCTCGAACAGCAAACGGACTTTCCTTTCAATATCATCATCGTTGACAATCACTCCACAGACGGCACATCCGAAGTGATTGCCCGTTATAAAAACCATCCGCAAGTCATACACCTGCAACCCGAACGCACCGATTTGGGCATAGGCGGCTGCTGGAACCTCGCAGTCCATCATCCCTTATGCGGCCGCTTCGCCATACAACTGGACAGCGACGACCTCTATAGCAGTCCGCAGACGTTGCAAACCATCGTAAACACTTTCTATAAAGAACAATGCGCCATGGTGATAGGCACGTACCGAATGACGGATTTCCACCTGAACACCATTGCTCCGGGCATCATAGACCACAAAGAATGGACACCGGACAACGGGCACAACAATGCCCTGCGCATCAACGGGCTGGGTGCTCCCCGCGCCTTCTTCACTCCCCTTTTAAGAGAAATCGGAGTGCCCAACGTCAGCTACGGAGAAGACTATGCATTGGGCCTCGCCTTCTCGCGCACCTATAAGATAGGACGGATTTACGATGAACTATACCTTTGCCGGCGTTGGGAGGGCAACTCGGATGCCGCACTCGGCATTGAGCAAGTCAACACCAACAACCATTACAAAGACAGCCTCCGCACACACGAAATCAATCTCCGCCGGTGCTATAACGAACAGCACAACCAAAACGACGGAAATAAAAGCAAAGCACAAAACAAGCATTTTATAGAAAAACAATTTGCCGAATGGCAGACGGCAAGCGACAACCTTGCCGCTTTAAGAAAAGCGCTTGTCAAGCAAGAAGTGATTTGCGGCATCCCGTTTACTGTGCAGCACAACCCGGCACGCATGGTTTCCACCGGAGCCAAAACCGACAAAGAAAGCATTCTCTCCCGTCCCTGTTTTCTTTGCAGAAAAAATCAACCCGAAGACCAGCGCGTCTGTCCCATCGGAGACGGATACAATCTGTGTGTCAATCCTTATCCGATACTCCCCTATCATATCACCATCCCATCTGCCGAACACCGGGAACAGATCCTGCCTGCTGATTTTTGCAACACCGTCAGCACTCTCCTCAATGAATTGCCCGACGAATACGCCTTATTCTACAACGGAGCACTTTGCGGAGCCTCTGCCCCCGACCATCTGCATTTTCAGGGAGTTCCGACGGAGCACGTTCCACTGATTGCTTTCTATCGCCGGACGGACAGCGGAAAAGAAAGGCTCGCATCAATCAGCCATTCATCCGTCCTGCACTACATCGACAGTTACGTCTGCCCCCTGTTCAGCATCGAACAGTGCCGTGACGGAAAAAAAGACGAGTCCTTGTTTACCAATATAATGAAAGAATTGCCGTGCAGCAATAACGAACCGGAACCGAAAGTAAACATACTGGCATGGCAAGAAGATGAAAAACAAATCATCCTTATCATTCCGCGCTGTAAGCACCGTCCCGAATGTTACAGTGCCGAAGCCGGTAAACAAATGCTTGTCAGTCCGGGAACCCTTGATATGGCAGGCATCATTGTCACACCGCGCAAAGAAGATTTTGAAAAGATATCAACCGAAGACATCCGACAAATTCTGCAAGAAGTCGGACTGCCACGCGAAGATGCACAGGAAATAATTAAGAAGTACCGAAAAAGAGACAGACTATGATGAAAGAGCCCGAAATAAATGTAGGAATAGTAAATGCACAAGAAATCCATTTTTCGTTGAACGGCCGTTTTTTTGCCAAAGGAGAAACCGTATGTGGCGAACAAAGCGTCTCTTTCAGTGAAGGAGGCATTTTGTGGAACGGCAATCTGTATCGTGAGCTGACATTCACCCCACAAGACGAACGCACTTCCTTCTCCCTCTATGATGTGACCATCGGCATCAATTTTCATTGGGAGCGTCAGGAAACCCAAAGCTTTATGGGAACGCTGAAACTGGTGGTGGATGAAGGCAAAATAACAGCCATCAACATCCTTCCGGTAGAAGACTATCTGATAAGCGTCATCTCCTCGGAAATGAACGCCACCTCTTCACTGGAGTTTTTGAAAGCACATGCAGTCGTTTCGCGAAGCTGGCTTTTTGCCCAAATGGAAAAGCGTAAGGCTCTATGCAACAAGAATGAAGGATTCTTCTCCTTTGTGAAGACCGAAAACGAATACATCCGCTGGTATGACCGCGAAGACCACACCATCTTCGACGTGTGTGCCGACGACCACTGCCAGCGTTATCAGGGAATCACCAAAGCATCGAACGCAACAGTCGCCGAAGCTGTCCGCGCCACACGCGGCCAACTGCTCATGTACGGTCAAGGCATTTGCGATGCCCGTTTCTCCAAATGTTGCGGAGGAGTAACCGAAGAATTCGGTTACTGTTGGGAAGATAAGGACTATCCCTATCTGTCCGCCATACGAGATGACGGAAAAGAAGCCTCGCAACCACTCCCCGACCTGACTCAGGAAGCGGAAGCCGAACGCTGGATACGCACCTCTCCCCCGGCGTTCTGCAACACCGACGACAAGAAAATCATTTCACAGATACTGAACAACTACGACCGCGAAACGACAGACTTCTATCGTTGGAAAGTGCGTTACACACAAGAGGAACTGGCAGAGCTCATCCGACTGAACACCAAAACCGATTACGGAAGCATCCTCGATTTAATTCCTGTCCGGCGAGGAAAGTCGGGACGTATCTGCAAACTAAAAATCGTAGGCACCCTGAAGACCCTCATTATCGGAAAGGAACTGGAAATTCGCCGCACCCTCTCCTCCTCCCATCTGTTCAGTTCGGCTTTTGTCATCGACAAAGGAGAACTGAAAGACGGTGTGCCGGAATGGTTCCTGCTGACAGGCGCCGGCTGGGGTCACGGAGTAGGCTTATGCCAAATCGGTGCCGCTGTCATGGGTGAGCAAGGCTATACATACGACAAGATTCTGCTACACTACTATAAAGGAGCAGACATCCGCCGTTTCTATTAATCCAATCTTACAGGTAATCATGAAAAAGACATCACCGTGGGCATGGATTCCCACCCTCTACTTTGCGCAAGGATTGCCATACGTGGCAGTGACCATCATCTCGCTTGTCATGTATAAAAGGCTGGGCATCAGCAATACCGAGCTGGCCTTCTATACCGGCTGGCTCAACCTGCCCTGGGTCATCAAACCACTGTGGAGTCCGTTCATCGACCTCATCAAGACCAAACGCCGGTGGATTGTCACCATGCAGATGCTCATCGGTGCAGGACTGGCAGGTATTGCCTTTACCATCCCCACGGAATATTTCTTTCAACTGACGCTCGCCCTGTTCTGGCTGCTCGCCTTCAGTTCCGCCACACACGACATTGCTGCCGACGGATTCTATATGCTGGCACTCGATTCTCATGAGCAAGCACTGTTTGTAGGCATCCGCAGCACCTTCTACCGCATCGCCACCATTGCCGGACAAGGGCTGCTCATCATGCTGGCAGGCCGGTTGGAAACGGTGACAGGCAACATTCCATACGCGTGGTCCATCACCTTCTTTGTGCTTGCCGGCATCTTTCTTGCCGTGTGGCTTTACCATCGTTTCATCCTCCCCCATCCGGCTGCCGACCATCCGGCAAAGGAAGTATCCGCTTCCGGGTTGATGAAAGAATTCTTTACCACCTTTACCACCTTCTTCCAAAAAAAGCACGCCACCGTTGCCATTGCATTCATGCTGCTATACCGACTTCCCGAAGCCCAATTAGCCAAAATGGGAATCCCCTTCTTGCTCGACCCGGTTGAAAAGGGAGGCTTGGGACTTACTACCGAAGAAGTGGGCTTCGTGCAAGGAACAGTCGGTATCATAGGACTTACGTTAGGAGGCATTTTGGGAGGCATTGCCGTAGCCCGGGGAGGTCTTAAACGCTGGCTTTGGCCCATGGTATGGGCTATCTCGTTACCTGATTTTGTTTATGTATACCTCAGCTATGCACAACCGGATTCCTTGTTGTTTGTCAACATTTGCATCTTCATCGAACAGTTCGGATACGGTTTCGGATTCACAGCCTACATGCTCTACCTCATTTACTTTGCCGACGGCGAGCACAAGACGGCACACTATGCCATCTGTACCGCTTTTATGGCGCTTGGCATGATGATTCCGGGAATGGCTGCCGGATGGCTGCAAGAGCACTTGGGATACAACCACTTTTTTATTTGGATTATGATATGTTGCATCGCCACATTCGGAGTCACGGCTTTGCTGAAGATTCATCCCGAATTTGGAAAGAAAACCTTAAAAAGTTAATGTTAAATTCAACAATACAAGCCATTGCATTGTTTCCTTTTCAGACGATAACATATAAAACAGAAGATATATGAAAAAAATTATTTTATTGGTATCAGTTGTATTGTTTGGCTGCGTAGGATACGCACAAGCACAAACATCTGAAAAAAAGCTGAGTCGTCAAGAACGAAAGGAAGCTAAAAGAGCCATGGAGCAGGCATTGTTTGAAGAAGCCAAACAAGCCATAGAAAACAAAAGCTTTACCCTGGAAGCGGATCAGGTTATCTTTAAACGGGGCAGAACTGCATTTGTCTCTTCAAACACAAATTTTGTGACAGTCAATGGTAATAAAGGCTCCGTACAGGTAGCTTTCAATATACCTGTAAGCGGTCCCAATGGCTTGGGTGGAGTAACTGTAGACGGCAATGTGTCCGGCTACAAAGTGACCACAGACAAAAAAGGCAACATCCGTCTGGCAATGAATATCACAGGTGTAGGTATTTCTGCCCAAGTCAATATTTCACTGGCCAATGGCGGCAACAATGCAACAGTGGATATTCTTCCCAATTTTCATTCCAACAGACTTACCTTATCAGGCACTCTGTTGCCATTGGATAAATCAAGCGTATTCAAAGGAAGGTCTTATTGACAGATTTTTCCTAAATTCAGCCTCAACCGAGTTTTTCATTTCTACTGTCACTGCTGCCACCATAGGATGCTTATCACATACAACATCCTATCAATAAACGACTTATCCAAGTGGTGGCAGTAGCAGTTCTTTTCACCGTTATCAAATAATTCTAAGAAAATTTGGAAATACCCCAAATAAGTCCTATACTTGCTTATCATTTTAATACTACAATAAGTATCTACAAATGAAAAAACACACTTATACAACTATACACTATGAAACACCTGTTAACCCTGTGCATAGGATTTTTCATGTTGCTCTCTTGCAACAATAAACCCTCTCAATCTGCCGCAATAGCAACAGACGAACCGGAAGTGAACGAAGATACGCTCTTCAGAGTAATCGATTTGGCAAACAACCTGAAGCCATGCAGTGACTCCTTACTTCTGAGTGATATTGTGGAGGATGTGGAATATGTAAAACTGGAGACGGCAGACAATGGTCTGGTTGGAGCAATGAATAGAGGCTATGTGTCCGACAGTGCCATCTTTTATAGCAGTTCTGGCAATACGACACCTCCTCCTCATATTTTTATGTTCGACCGTTTTACGGGTAAGTTTATCCGTACAATCGGTAAATCAGGGCAAGGACCCGGAGAAATGCATTGGCCCATTGGTGTTGTAGCTAGAGACAGCTTAGTCTATATATCTTCTACTTATCGGAATGAGCTTTTCGTTCATAAAATCAAAGACGGAAAGTTTGTGAAATGTATTCCCTTGAACAAACCACACAGCGCTGCAAGGGATTATTACATTGGCGACAATAGAGTAATCCACTTTCCTTTTTATAGTAATTGGGATGGTAAATATTTAATGTGTGATATGACCATTCAGGATTTTGATGGAAATATCATCCAAGAGCAAACACCGGATGTGGACTATACCGGATTTGACCACAGAAACAGACCGAATACAGGCTTCGCTGTCGCATGGGCTTATAAGAATCATCCCAATGTCTATTCTTTTTTTACGGATACCATCTATGCAGCTTTTGATGATACCATCCGCCCCAGATATTTCTTATCTTTAGGAAAATACAAACGTCCGATCCAATTAAAGGTCAGTGCCGAATGGAAAAATTATATTATATTTCATCGTTTTTGGGAAACCAAAGACTGTCTGTTAGGCAGTTTCGGATTGGAGCAAAAAGCTTGGTTCTTCCGATACGACAAAAAAAGTAAAGAGATAAAAACATGGAAACAAGATGCAGAAGGACTAAAAGCTTCATTTCCAATTCCACCGGCTTATGAATGGATAATCGGGTCTGCTGCCGGTATCATCAACGACATTGATGGTTGTTCCGACCACCTTCGTAAAATGGATTACATCAGTGAAAACCAGTTTGCAATCTGTATCACCCAAGACAATAGGGATGAAATCAGAAAGATAGTATCCGAATCCACGAACGTGAAATTCCCCGAAAAGCGTCAGCAGCTCTTGGAACTGATTGACTCGCTGGGGCCGGATGATAATCCGATTCTGGCTATTTATAAATTAAAAGACTGATATAAAGATGGACAGCATTTTAAGTTGCATGACTGCAGGTCATAATATATACACCATAAACAGAGAGCGCAAACAACTGTTCCTGACAAACCCTCAGTTGGTGCCTCATCTATATAAGAAAACCACCATAGACAGCCAATCTGATTATTATGCCCGGAAACAACTTTCGATATACTTTCTTTATCCGCATTGCAATCGAATCGGAAGGTTTCCTTTGTCATTCCCGTCCGTGTGGACTCGCCCGAAAGGGCACAGAATCTGGACCTGGTAGTAGAGCAGCTAATGGCTTTGAAAGATTCCATCCGGATGGAGATAAGAATTCTTGAGGCCGATGAACATCCGCATTATGAATTGAAAATCAGCGATGAACATATACACAAGACTTTTGTGAGGGATGCCTCCCCCGTCTTCCACAGAACCAAATATCTGAACCAACTGATGCAGGAAGCTGAGGGAGCGATTGTCGGTATATGGGATACCGATGTGCTGCTTCCGAAAGAGCAAATACTGGAAGCTGTTGATGCCATAAGAAAAGGGAATGCGGTCATGAGTTTTCCATACGACGGAAGATTTTATATGCTTCCGCAGGAAGACAGTCTGCTGCTGAAGAAACGGGAAATGAACATGGAGGAATGCTGTCAGAAGATATATGAATATGTATTGGCTCACGGACCGAACTCGGTAGGAGGTGCGTTTTTGGTCAATAAGAATGTTTATATCAAGTATGGCGGAGAAAATCAACATTTCTATGGCTGGGGACCGGAGGATGCGGAACGTTGCAAGCGTATGGAGATACTTGGCTTACCCATCTATCGGGCTCAAGGACCACTCCTGCATTTGTTTCATCCCAGAATGCAGAACTCTTGGTTTGGTAATCAGAGGTTGGAGTATGCAAACAGGATGGAATTTATCAGAGTGGCAGGAATGACCAGAAGCCAATTGCTGCAATATATATCCGGCTGGAAATAAAACCAAAAGACCTTACCGGTCCCCCCCCATCAACAGGACGTTTCAACGGCTAATGAAAGGAAAAACACTCCGTAGGGGAGAGAGGCAGAAACATTTAAACTGTAATAGTGTGTTTTTTCGATTATATTGCTTATATTTGTTTCGATATCATAACCTTTAAATACGAACAAACATGACCGATCTTACTATCCTTATTGCTGTTATAGCATTGGCATTATGGCCGTTAACCTTTTTACTTCTTCGTATCCGCCACGAACGGAAAAAGCGCAGAGATCATCTTGACCGCATGACGAAAGAAGATTTGGAAGAAATCGGGACAGAAGAGCTGGTCATTGCTGTGCTGAAGAAGATAGGTTGCCAACCCGAGACAAATGAAGAGGGGCATATCGTGTTTAAGTATCAGGGAGATGATTTTTATATTGCTGTAGAGGATGAGGCCCGCTTTATCATGATTTGGAATCCGTGGTGGGCATCTATCAGCATAGAGAATCCGGCCTTACCTTATCTGAAAGAAATAGTAAATTTGGTGAATGTGGAATCGTTGGTCACTACTATCTATACAGCCGATGAAGACGAGAAGAATGTGGGGCTTCATTCGAAATGCCACACGTTGTTTACTCCGAAAGAGGGACCGTTGGATGAATATTTGAAAGCGATGCTTGATCATTTCTTTATTACTCATGACAGTATCAAAGAGAATCTGCAACAGTTGAGTAATGCTGCATCGGAAAGCGATAAGCAGGAGCGTGTAAAGGTTAAAGGTTTTGCCGCTTATAAAGATAACTCCACTCCGCTTCCGGTAGATGATAAGCAATAAGTATTATAGAATTGGCAAAACTTTATAGGTATGAATTTAGGTGGTATCCTGAAAGCTTTGCTATATCAATGGGTACATTGACAGGAAAGTTATAATGTTTTCTCCTTTCACACAAAGCAGATGTTTCTTTCACGGTATGTAGTTTTAAATCAGTACTTTATGATAGGAATTGTGTGAAAGCAAGATAATTGATTCTTGTTTCCTGTTGAGTAAAAATGAATAACGCTTTTATTGTTGGCTGAAAAGATGGAAGTCTTTAAAAGACCAAGGCCTTTTAAAAAAACACTTAGGTCTTTTTCAAAAACACTTTAGTCTTTTCGGAAAACACTTTAGTCTTTTTGGTGTGCATCGGAATCTTTTAAGAAAATCTATATCTAATGAGCCGAATTATGACTTCAATATAAAGAATTTAAAAGGAGTAGATATTACAAAAGAATATGCTAATGCTTGTGAAAAACATGGAATAAAGGTTGGGTATTATTTCTCTCTATTGGATTGGAATCATCCGGATTATGACTCTACTGGCTCTGGAATATCCTATCCTAAAGGCAATTATGAAGCTGAAAAAAAAGGAGAAAGACATTCTGGTAATCATGATAAATATAAAGAATATTTATTTACAATATTCAACAATTTGCTTGATCAATACAAAGTAGATTTAGTTTGGTGGGATTTTAGCCAACCCAAATTTCAAGGAGATTATTCTTGGGGGGCAACTCGTTTGATGAAGAGTTTAATTGGGGAAGAGTAACTCGTAAAGGAGAAGATAAATTATACCTCATTCTTTATTCCAAACTAGAAAATGGAATCATTGAATTGCCTTGTTCTTTTGAAAAGAAAATGGTTAAAGCCCATATGTTACATAATAAAGAAAGTATAAAAACGACACAACTCTAGGCACAAAATAAGTGCTTGATAGATGTCAGCTCTATCTGTATTGAACAAACCCCGGTTGTTATAAAGTTAAAAGGGAAATGGAAACTCTAACCATTTTTATCTATTAGATTCCATCAGTTGGTCATACAAAAGACCGACTGATGGAATCTTCCATATACGTGCTATAGTGTCTCTCTCTAAGGTCTTATAGGCAGTTGAATTCTTCTTTGATACGGTGTTTCACTTCTTTATTGGCCTGTATCCGCTTCTTTTTCGAGTATATAAATTACCTCTCCATCTTTTTTGATAATCACTTTGCTTCCATTTGGATTAAGATTGAAAGGGGTGGTTTTGTCCGTTTTGTTGTCCACCACCATTAGGACATTCCCTTCTGCAAACCGATTGATTTCTAGTTTTAAACTGGCATCGGGCATGGTGCGGTTCATCAGTAGGCTGTCGTTTACATATATCGCGATACTGTCACCGGCAAAGTCTTTACTTACTTCGATGTTATACACACCTTCGTAAGTGACTACCTTATTCGCATCCCGCTTGAAACGGAAAGACATATAAAGGAAGATAATGACTACAGCCAAGACTCCGAAGGCAAGTATGCCGTTGCCTATCATGAATTGTTTGTTGGTATTTAAACTGTTTTTACCCATAGTGTTATAAGTTTCTGCAAAACTACAATTTTTTATTAGAATATTTTGTGGCACTGATAGATAATTTGTATCTTTGCACCGAAGTGGATGAATGGTGGGGCTTGATTAAGCCCTTTTTTTGTTCTTAATAACTAATAAATGATAGATAAGAATGTAGTAACCCGGATTGTTGACGAATGGTTGGAAGGTAAAGATTACTTTTTGGTAGATGTCACAGTGACTCCGGATGACAAAATTGTAGTAGAAATTGACCATGCCGAAGGGGTGTGGATTGATGATTGTGTGGAACTCAGCCGCTACATTGAGTCTAAACTAGACCGTGAGGAGGAAGACTATGAGCTGGAAGTAGGCTCTGCCGGTATCGGACAACCTTTTAAGGTGTTGCAACAATATCTGATACACATTGGTAAAGAAGTTGAAGTGCTGACTAAGACCGGCAAGAAGTTGGAAGGTGTGTTGAAGGAGGCTGGAGAAGACAACTTTACCGTAACCATTGAGAGAAAAGTGAAACCGGAAGGAGCAAAGCGTCCCAAATTGGTGGAGGAAGACGTCACTTTTGCGTATGATGAGATAAAATACACTAAATACTTAATTAGTTTTAAATAATTATGGCCAAAAAAGAAGAAACAATCAGCTTGATTGATACATTTTCGGAATTTAAGGAATTAAAGAATATTGATAGAACAACTATGGTAAGTGTGCTCGAAGAGTCTTTCCGTAGTGTAATCGCGAAAATGTTTGGCACTGATGAAAACTACGACGTTATCGTGAACCCGGATAAGGGTGATTTCGAAATATGGCGTAACCGTGAAGTTGTTGCAGATGAGGACTTGACTAATCCGAACATGCAAATCTCACTGACAGAAGCTCAGAAGATAGATGCTTCGTATGAAGTGGGTGAAGAAGTGACCGATGAAGTAATCTTTGCCAAGTTTGGCCGCCGTGCCATCCTGAATCTTCGTCAGACATTGGCATCGAAGATTCTGGAATTGGAAAAAGATAGTTTATACAACAAATATATTGATAGGGTAGGTACTGTAATCAGTGCGGAAGTTTATCAGATTTGGAAGAAGGAAATCTTGTTGCTCGATGATGAAGGCAATGAACTGCTGCTTCCCAAGACTGAACAAATTCCGAGCGATTTCTACCGTAAAGGCGAAACGGCTCGTGCTGTAGTGGCTCGTGTAGACAATAAGAACAATAATCCAAAAATTATTCTGAGCCGTACTTCACCTGTGTTTTTGCAGCGCCTGTTCGAGATGGAAGTTCCCGAAATTAACGACGGATTGATTACCATTAAAAAAATTGCGCGTATTCCGGGCGAACGTGCAAAAATTGCAGTTGAGTCTTACGATGACCGTATCGATCCGGTAGGTGCTTGTGTTGGTGTGAAGGGTTCACGTATTCATGGAATCGTGCGCGAGTTGCGTAACGAGAATATTGACGTGATTAACTATACTTCTAACATTCAGTTGTTTATTCAGCGTGCCTTGAGCCCGGCTAAAATTTCTTCAATCGTGTTGCACGAAGAAGATAAGAAAGCTGAAGTTTATCTGAAACCGGAAGAAGTATCTTTGGCAATCGGTAAGGGTGGTATGAACATTAAGCTTGCCAGTATGCTTACCGAATATACGATTGATGTGTACCGCGAACTGGATGAAAACGCAATGGACGAAGATATCTACTTGGATGAGTTCAAGGATGAAATTGATGAATGGGTTATCAATGCCATTAAAGGTATCGGGTTGGATACAGCTAAGGCTGTTATCAATGCTCCGCGCGAAATGTTGATTGAAAAAGCGGACCTCGAAGAAGACACGGTAGATGACGTGTTGAGAATTTTAAGAGCTGAATTTGAAGAGTAATCTTCGGCACCGGCTCGTAGTTAATAATTAAAAAACGAGTATGACGATTAGACTGAACAAAGTAACAAGAGATTTAAATGTAGGAATAACGACGGTAGTTGAATTCTTGCAGAAGAAGGGCTATACCATTGAGGCTAGTCCTAATGCGAAAATTACCGAAGAACAATATGCTGTACTTGTGAAAGAGTTCAGCACAGATAAGAATTTGAAAATAGAGTCTGAAAAATTTATTCAGGAAAGACAGAATAAGGATCGGAACAAGGCTTCCATCTCTATTGACGGTTTTGAAAAACCTAAAAAAGAAGAAGTCGTGAAAACTGTTATCCCTGAAGACGTACGCCCCAAATTCAAGCAAGTGGGCAAAATAGATTTGGACAGCTTGAACAAGCGCCCTGCTCCTAAGGTAGCCGAGCAACCGGTCTCTGTGAAGACCGAACAGCCGGTGTCCAAGAAGGAAGAGCCTGCGAAGGTTGAAGAACAGAAGGTTGAAGCTCCTCAAGAACCGGTTGTGGTAGAGGAGAAGATACAAGAGCCTGCTCCGCAACCGAAGCCTGCCCCTGTCCAAGAAGAAAAGAAAGAACCCGAAGTTCAACAAAAAGCGGAAGAACAGAAGAAACCCCAGGTGATAGAAATGGAAAAAGAAGCACCCGCAGCACCCGTTCAGGAAAAAGAAGAAGACGATATATTTAAAATTCGTCCTACTGAATTTAAATCAAAGATTAATGTAGTAGGTCAGATTGACCTGGATGCATTGAACCAGTCTACTCGTCCGAAGAAGAAATCGAAAGAGGAAAAACGGAAAGAGAGAGAAGAGAAAGATAAACAGCGTCAGGAACAGCGTAAGCAGATGAAGGACGCTATTATCAAGGAGATAAGAAAGAGCGACGAAAAAATTGCCAAACCGGGTGCCGGAAATGCAACCGATGACGGCAAGAAAAAGAAACGCAATCGTATTAATAAGGAGCGGGTAGATATTACTGCCGCCGGTAGTACGAATAACAATAATAGTAATAATAACCAGCGCAGGGATAATAACAATTCCGGTAAAGGTGGAAATAACAGACCGAATAATAACCAGAGTGGAAGCGGAAAATTTAATAAGGACCGCTTTAAGAAACCGGTTGTCAAAGCGGAAGTCAGCGATGAAGATGTAGCTAAGCAGGTAAAGGAGACTTTGGCTCGCCTGACTAACAAGACAAAGAGTAAGGCTTCTAAGTACCGTAAGGAGAAACGTGAAAGCGTGATGAACCGCCAGTTGGAGCTGGAAGAGATGGAACAGGAAGAAAGCAAGGTATTGAAGATTACCGAGTTTGTTACTGCCAATGAATTGGCAAGTATGATGGATGTTCCTGTTACTAAAGTTATCGCTACTTGTATGAGCATCGGTATCATGGTTTCTATCAATCAGCGTTTGGATGCTGAAACGATTAACCTCGTTGCCGAAGAATTCGGGTATAAAACTGAATATGTCAGCGCAGAAGTGGCACAGGCCATTACCGAAGAGGAGGATGCAGAAGAAGACTTACAACCTCGTGCTCCGATTGTTACCGTGATGGGGCATGTTGACCATGGTAAGACTTCATTGTTGGACTATATTCGTAAGGCAAATGTAATTGCAGGTGAGGCCGGTGGTATTACCCAGCATATCGGTGCATACAACGTGAAGCTGGAAGACGGACGCCGTATCACTTTCCTTGATACTCCGGGTCACGAAGCATTTACAGCGATGCGTGCCCGTGGTGCGAAAGTAACGGATATTGCTATTATTATTGTAGCTGCCGATGATAATGTGATGCCGCAAACCAAAGAAGCGATTAATCACGCTATGGCTGCCGGCGTACCTATTGTGTTTGCTATTAATAAGGTAGATAAACCGCATGCTAATCCTGATAAGATTAAAGAAGAATTGGCTGCTATGAACTTCCTTGTAGAAGAATGGGGAGGTAAATACCAGTCGCAAGATATCTCGGCAAAGAAGGGTACGGGTGTACACGAATTGCTTGAAAAAGTATTGTTGGAAGCAGAAATGCTTGATTTGAAGGCTAATCCTGACCGTAAGGCTACCGGTTCTATTATTGAGTCAACATTGGATAAGGGGCGTGGTTATGTAGCTACTATCCTTGTGTCGAACGGTACACTCCGCATGGGAGATATCGTGTTGGCAGGTACTTCATACGGTAAGGTGAAAGCTATGTTCAATGAACGCAACCAGCGCATTAAAGAAGCCGGTCCTTCTGAGCCGGTATTGATTCTGGGGCTGAATGGTGCTCCTGCCGCAGGTGATACTTTCCATGTGATTGATACCGAACAGGAAGCCCGTGAAATTGCCAATAAGCGTGAACAGTTGCAGCGTGAACAGGGCTTGCGTACTCAGAAGATGTTGACATTGGATGAAGTCGGACGCCGTTTGGCATTGGGTGATTTCCATGAGTTGAACATCATCGTTAAGGGTGACGTCGACGGTTCAGTGGAAGCATTGAGCGATTCCTTGATTAAGTTGTCTACCGAGCAGGTTCAGGTTAACGTAATCCATAAAGGTGTAGGTCAGATTTCTGAGTCTGATGTTACCTTGGCTGCAGCTTCGAATGCAATTATTGTTGGTTTCCAAGTGCGTCCTTCGAGTGCTGCTGCTAAGATGGCAGAACAAGATGGTGTAGATATCCGTAAATATTCTGTTATCTACGATGCTATCGAGGAAGTGAAGGCTGCGATGGAAGGTATGTTGGCTCCTACATTGAAGGAACAGGTAACTGCTACCATCGAAGTGCGTGAGGTGTTCAACATCAGCAAGGTAGGTATTGTTGCCGGTGCGATGGTGAAGACCGGTAAGGTGAAGCGTTCGGATAAGGCTCGTTTGATTCGTGATGGTATTGTAGTATTTACAGGTACTATCAACGCGTTGAAGCGTTTCAAGGATGATGTGAAGGAAGTCGGTACTAACTTTGAATGTGGTATCAGTTTGACAAACTGCAATGATATCAAGGTTGAAGATATCATTGAAACTTACGAAGAAGTAGAAGTTAAACAGACTCTATAATAATTTTTTCAGGTACGGATTACACGGATTTCACGGATGGTATTTATAAAAACCGTGTATTTCCGTGTAATCCGTGCCTTTTTTATATCATAAAGATGACGACAATAGATATTATTATATTGGTGGTGATAGGTGTTGGAGTGATACAGGGCTTGATGAAAGGATTTGTGAAGCAACTGGCTTCTATTGTCGGGTTGATAGCAGGACTTCTTGTGGCGCGGGCTTTATTTGCCTCCGTTGCCGAAAAGCTTGCTCCTGTTTTGGGAACATCGACCGTTATTGCCCAGATATTGGCATTTGTTCTTATTTGGGTGGCGGTGCCGTTAGGTTTTGTATTGGTTGCCTCTTTTTTGACGAAGGCTTTGGATGCTGTCCGTTTGGGATGGTTGAACCGTTGGCTGGGAAGTGGATTGGGGGCTTTGAAATATATGATACTGATAGGGTTAGCTATCCATGTATTGGAATATATTGACCCGAAAGATGAGATGATAGATGCAACAAAGAAGCAGGAGTCGGTGTTATATTATTCCATAAGAGATTTGTCCGGTATCTTTTTCCCGGTATTCAAAAATGTAACAGAACAATTAATAGAAATATAAGATATGCAAGAAGAACCCAATAAATATGTGAAAGAGCTGACGCAGGAGAAGTATAAATATGGCTTTACTACGGATGTTCACACAGATATTATAGAGAAGGGGTTGAATGAGGATGTCATTCGGTTGATTTCTGCCAAGAAAGAGGAACCGGAATGGCTGTTGGAATTCCGATTGAAAGCATACCGCCATTGGCTTACAATGGAGATGCCTACATGGGCACACCTCACGATTCCCGAAATAGATTATCAGGCTATTTCTTATTATGCCGACCCGACCAAGAAAAAGGAAGGTCCCAAGAGCTTGGATGAAGTAGACCCGGAACTGATTAAGACTTTTAATAAATTAGGTATTCCTCTGCACGAACAGCGCCAGCTGAGTGGTATGGCGGTAGATGCGGTCATGGACTCTGTATCGGTAAAAACTACTTTTCGCGAGACGTTGTTGGAGAAAGGCATTATTTTCTGTTCGTTTAGTGAGGCAGTGAAGGAACATCCGGATTTGGTACAGAAATATATGGGCTCGGTAGTGGGCTATCGTGATAATTTCTTTGCTGCATTAAACTCGGCTGTATTTAGCGATGGTTCGTTTGTGTATATTCCGAAAGGAGTACGCTGTCCTATGGAACTTTCTACTTATTTTCGCATCAATGCGGCAAATACCGGACAGTTTGAACGTACATTGATTGTGGCGGATGACGACAGTTATGTATCTTATCTGGAAGGATGTACGGCTCCGCAGCGTGATGAGAATCAGTTGCATGCTGCTATTGTGGAGATTGTGGTACACGACCGTGCCGAAGTGAAATATTCCACTGTTCAAAACTGGTATCCGGGGGATGCGGAAGGCAAAGGAGGTATTTATAACTTCGTGACCAAGCGCGGTCATTGTAAAGGAGTGGACAGTAAGTTGAGTTGGACACAGGTGGAAACAGGCTCGGCCATTACGTGGAAGTATCCGAGTTGTATCCTGAGTGGAGATAATTCTACGGCGGAATTCTATTCTGTTGCTGTAACCAATAACTATCAGCAGGCCGATACCGGTACCAAGATGATTCATCTGGGTAAAAATACACGTTCTACGATTGTGAGCAAAGGTATCAGTGCAGGTAAAAGCCAGAATTCTTATCGTGGATTGGTGCGTGTGGCAGAGAAAGCCGAGAATGCGCGTAATTACAGCCAGTGTGATTCTTTGCTTTTGGGCAGTAATTGTGGTGCACATACTTTCCCTTACATGGATATTCACAATGAAACGGCTGTGGTAGAGCACGAGGCAACGACCAGCAAAATCAGCGAAGACCAGTTGTTCTATTGTAATCAGCGCGGTATTCCGACAGAAGATGCCATCGGGCTGATTGTGAACGGTTATGCTAAAGAAGTTATCAATAAACTTCCGATGGAGTTTGCTGTGGAGGCTCAGAAGCTGTTGGCTATTTCGTTGGAAGGAAGCGTAGGATAAATAAAAAGATAAAGGATTATGTTAGAGATAAAAGATTTGCATGCCAGTATTAATGGCAAAGAAATATTGAAAGGTATTAATCTGAATATAAAGAAAGGTGAGGTTCATGCTATCATGGGACCGAATGGCTCCGGTAAGAGTACACTGTCATCTGTATTGGTAGGGAATCCGGCTTTCGAAGTGACGAAAGGTTCGGTTACATTTGGAGGAAAAGATTTATTGGCTTTGAGTCCTGAAGACCGTAGTCATGAAGGTTTGTTTCTTTCATTTCAGTATCCGGTAGAAATTCCAGGCGTGAGCATGGTGAATTTTATGCGTGCTGCGGTGAACGAAAAACGGAAGTATGAAGGTTTGGCGCCTTTGACTGCCAGCGAATTCTTAAAATTGATGCGCGAGAAGCGTGCAGTTGTCGAATTGGATAATAAGTTGGCTAATCGTTCGGTGAATGAGGGCTTTTCGGGTGGAGAAAAAAAACGTAACGAGATATTCCAGATGGCAATGCTCGAACCGAAGTTAAGTATTTTGGACGAGACGGATTCCGGATTGGATATTGATGCTTTACGTATCGTAGCGGAAGGTGTGAATAAGTTGAAAACTCCCGAAACCAGCTGTATCGTGATTACTCACTACCAACGTCTGCTGGACTACATCAAACCGGATATCGTTCATGTGCTGTACAAAGGTCGTATTGTGAAGACTGCCGGTCCTGAGCTGGCATTGGAATTGGAAAAGCGCGGTTACGATTGGATTAAAGCAGAATTAGGAGAATAATTATGAGAGCAGAACAACAATATATTGACCTCTTTTCCCAATGCGAAGCAATGATATGCAAGCATAGTGCCGAGGTGTTGAATGCTCCCCGTGCACAGGCGTTTGCTGATTTTGAACGATTGGGATTCCCTACTCGTAAACAGGAAAAGTATAAGTATATCGATGCAAGTAAGTTGTTTGAGCCTGATTATGGCTTAAATCTGAACCGACTTGATATACCTGTGAACCCATACGAAGTGTTTAAGTGTGATGTGCCTAATATGAGCACTTCCCTTTACTTTGTTGTGAACGATGCTTTCTACAATAAATCATTGACTAAGCCGCAGTTGCCGGAAGGTGTGTTGCTAGGCAGCCTGAAAGAACTGTCCGAACAACATCCTGCATTGGTAAAGAAGTATTATGGTAAGTTGGCCGATACTGCCAAGGATGGAATAACTGCCTTCAATACAACTTTTGCACAGGATGGCTTCATGCTCTACGTCCCCAAAGGGGTAGTCATAGACAAGCCGATTCAGTTGGTGAATATTCTTCGTGCAGATGTCAACTTTATGGTGAATCGCCGTATCTTGATTGTGTTGGAAGATGGGGCACAAGCCCGCCTGTTGGTATGCGACCATGCGATGGATAACGTTAACTTCCTCTCTACACAGGTGATTGAAGCTCATATCGGCGAAAATGCAGTCTTTGATTTATATGAGCTTGAAGAAACTCATACCAGCAGTGTGCGTTTCAGCAATCTGTATGTGAATCAGGAAGCCAACAGCAATGTATTGCTGAACGGAATGACCTTGCATAACGGTACTACCCGCAATACGACGGAAGTAACCTTGTCGGGACGGGGGGCCGAAATCAATCTTTGCGGCATGGCTATTGCTGATAAGAACGAGCAGGTGGACAACCATACGTTTATCGACCATAAAGTGAGTGACTGCACCAGCAACGAACTGTTCAAGTATGTGTTGGATGATCAGGCTATCGGTGCTTTTGCAGGAAAGGTTTTGGTGCGTCCGGGAGCACAGCATACCAATTCCCAACAGACTAACCGCAATCTTTGCGCCACACGTGATGCACACATGTATACTCAGCCTCAACTGGAGATTTATGCAGATGATGTGAAGTGTTCACATGGAGCAACCGTGGGACAGTTGGATGAAAATGCGTTGTTCTATATGCAGCAACGCGGTATCAGTCTTCACGAAGCCCGACTGTTGTTGATGTTTGCATTTGTGAATGAAGTAATTGACACCATCCGTCTGGAGGCGTTGAAAGACCGCCTGCACTTGTTAGTGGAAAAACGTTTCCGTGGCGAACTGAATAAGTGCCGGGGATGTGCTATGTGTAAATAGAAAGGACTAACTATGTACGATATACAGAAAATAAGAGAAGACTTTCCGATATTGGGTAGGGAAGTATATGGCAAACCGCTGATTTATTTGGACAACGGGGCAACCACACAGAAACCGCGTTGTGTCGTAGAAGCTATTACCGATGAATATTATTCGGTTAATGCCAATGTGCATCGCGGTGTGCATTTCCTTTCCCAACAGGCCACCGAGTTACACGAAGCCTCGCGTGAAACAGTCCGTAAGTTTATCAATGCACGCAGTTCGAATGAAATCGTGTTTACACGGGGAACTACTGAAAGTATCAACCTGTTGGCTTCTTCCTTTGCCGAAAGTCAGATGAAGGAAGGCGACGAGGTGATTGTTTCTACCATGGAACACCACAGTAATATCGTTCCCTGGCAGTTACAGGCTGAGAAAAGAGGTATTGTGCTGAAGGTTATCCCGATGAATGATAAAGGCGAACTGCTTATCGATGCGTATGAGAAACTTTTTTCTGAACGTACAAAATTGGTGAGTTTGGTGCATGTTAGCAATGTGCTCGGTACTGTGAATCCGGTGAAGGAGATGATTGCAACGGCTCACAGTCACGGTGTCCCTGTCTTGATAGACGGTGCGCAGAGCGTACCTCACATGAAAGTGGACGTGCAGGACTTGGATGCAGATTTCTTTGCATTTAGCGGGCATAAGATATATGGGCCTACGGGGGTAGGAGTACTCTATGGAAAGGAGGAATGGTTGGATAAACTCCCGCCTTATCAGGGAGGAGGGGAAATGATACAGAATGTCAGCTTCGAGAAAACCACTTTCAATGAACTTCCTTTTAAGTTTGAAGCCGGAACGCCTGATTATATCGGTACTACGGCATTGGCAAAAGCGCTTGATTATGTATCGGCTATCGGAATGGACAAGATTGCTGCCTATGAGAACGAATTGACAGCGTATGCCATGAAACGTTTGAAATCTATAGAAGGAATGCGCATCTTTGGTGAGGCAGAACACAAGAGCGGGGTCATTTCTTTTCTGGTAGGGAATATTCATCATTTGGATATGGGGACCTTGCTCGACCGATTGGGCATTGCCGTTCGCACCGGTCATCACTGTGCACAGCCGTTGATGATTCGTTTGGGTATAGAAGGGACAGTGCGTGCTTCTTTCGGACTTTATAATACAAAAGAGGAGGTAGAAGCTTTGGCTGCCGGCATCGAACGTGTCAGCAAAATGTTCTGATACCTTGCCTGTTATGGTGCCTTCGATTCTTCAGGCACGGATTTCATGGATTACACGGATGAATTTCTTTCTGTGTTTTCTGTGTAATCCGTGCCTGAATTATGTCTAATTGGTAAGCTTTATGGGGGTTGTTTATCCTATAGGTGGTAAAACTTATGGAAACGAACAAAATAAGGTGACCAAAAACGGTACACTAAAATCTACCACAAATCCGTGGAAAATAGAAACGACCACAAAACTTTCCCCCGCTGTCCTTGTGATAATAGGCAGGGTTGTATCCATAGTGGTTGCTCCACCGGATGATATGGGGGCAAGATTTCCAAACCATCTTACAAGCAAAGGTGCAAACAGCAGTGTAATAATCTCACGCGATATATTGGACAGTAAGGCAATAGTTCCTAATTCCGCTCCTTTATATTCGGTTATGAAGATGCTTGACAATGAATAGTAACCGAATCCGGAGCCGACAGCCAGACAATCCGATAAAGAACGGTGGGGGAGGAATAAACTGATTACTGCGCATCCTGCCAATGTGCCTAGAATGGTCATGACAGGTAAGAATATAAGCCGTGGATTGAGTGAACGGAAATTACGGAGTGTCTGCGGATCATTTCCCACGCTGATGCCCACACTGAACATTAATGCGCATAGGGCATAATAGCTTAAATTGCTTTGCGTAAAGTCGTATGGAATCAAATGATAAACTCCACACAGCGTGCCAATAATAAAAAAAGAGATAATAATCAGGCTTCCTTTCATGCTTCGCTCCTCCTGTTTCTTTTATATACCATATACCATAATGCCCAGGCAGCAGTGACGCTACCCAGTACGGCTGCCAATGTGAGGATGACAGCTTCCAAACCGATAGTATGTAATCCGTTGATAATCTCTTGATTACTACCCACATCTATTCCCAGCAGAAAAAGCAGTAACCAAATAAAAACAGTAATGACTTTGTGTATCCACGATAGTCGTTGTTTGCGTAGCAGAAAGCCGAGTAACATCCCGGCAAACATAATTCCTATAATAATAAACATATTTTTTCTTGTTTTGCTGCAAATATATGTTCTTTTCTGTAAGTGTGTGGTATACGAAATATATTTGACGTTTTTATAATAAACTGATGTTTTCTGCGACAAAATTAACCGTTTATTTTGAGACTGCCTAATGATTTTATTTTTTAAAAAGGGTATCTTTGCAGACAAGAAATAAAACAGGAATCGTATGTTATTGCCTTATTTAAATAAAGAATTGATAGAAGCCGGATGCGATGAGGCCGGTCGTGGGTGTTTGGCCGGTTCGGTTTATGCCGCTGCTGTTATCTTACCAAAAGATTTTAAAAATGAGTTGTTGAATGACTCCAAACAGTTGACCGAACATCAGCGGTATGCTCTTCGTGAAGTGATAGAAAAGGAAGCTTTGGCATGGGCAGTGGGAGTGGTGACACCTGCAGAGATTGATGAGATAAATATTTTGAATGCTTCATTTCTGGCTATGCATCGTGCTGTAGACGGATTGAAACTGAAGCCCCAACATCTGTTGATAGATGGAAATCGTTTTAAAAAGTACCAGGATGTACCGCATACCACGGTGGTGAAAGGAGATGGCAAATATCTTTCTATTGCGGCTGCATCTATTCTGGCAAAGACGTATCGTGATGACTATATGAAGGCTTTGCATGAAGAGTATCCTTATTATGACTGGAGCTCTAATAAGGGATATCCCACCAAGAAGCATCGTGCGGCCATCAGGGAATATGGCACGACTCCTTACCATCGGATGACATTCAACCTTTTGGGAGAAGATTCGCAATTATCCTTGCAGTTTTAAAGCGGACGCATTGTGATGAATACTTTATGTAGATGCAGAAGATAATCCACTTACTTTTTGGCGAATATCGAAAATTGCATTAACTATTGTCTATAATCTATTCCGGCTAGGGGAAACTTATTATGTTTATATTAGGAGAACCCGCTTATGAAAACTGTAGAAATGAACCTTGACATGCAACGTACCGAAATCATTCGGCAACCCTTTGCCACTGATAGCCCGGAAGTGATAAAGGAAGTGCGGTGTGCGCTGAGCAAAGCAATGGAAAAACCATAAAAAGAAATGTCGTAGGCATCCCGGTATCAGGCATTAAAAACTTTAGTTTTATGGCGATGAAATTAGAATTTCAACGTAATGAAACTAACTAGGATTGCAGACGGATACAGAGGTTTTGTTCTTGGGGGGCAAGAACTGTGCTACTTAGACTGATTGGCTGAAATCGCTTGTTATTTTGACTGAGATATTAAGTTCTAAATTTGTTCTTATTTTTTACGGAATGCTTTTCTGTCTTATTTCTTTTTCATATATTTGTAGAATATAGAAATATGATATACTATGAAAACAAAAAGATTTTTTTTAAGATTCATCTTAATTTTCACCGTTGGTGCAAATATGTATTTTGTATTTAAAGCCAATAGTGAAGAGATTGAAAAGCTACCGTTACTTACTGATTTGGAGGTGTTAGCTGATGATGGCAAATTTGTACGCGGTCCTCGGGGTACTAATTGGGAAGAATACACCACGGATTGTACTTATACCAAAACGTCAGGCACTTCTGTTACAATAGGGATACCGGGAACAGGGGTAACGGTGAGTGAGACTCAGACAGCCACATGGACGGAGTATAACAAAAAGGTGTGCGGATATGGAGCCGGAACATGTTTGGCATCGGCCGGATGTTGACATGAAGTATTTGTGTTTTTTTTTAATATCCATGCTCCTGCTTTCATGTTCCCGACAAAAGAGGGCAGAAACATTGTTCAGGGGCATACAGTCGGACGATTACATCTCTGAATCTTTTCATGAGGTTGCTGTTTCGGCAGGAAAAAATATCACTATTCATGCTGGTGAGTTTGACTCTGAGGGCTATTGCCTAATGCATGAATTATTTGATACGGTGATTGCTGTCCGATTGGAAACTACCGAAGAATCTTTGGTAGGGGTTGTTGATAAAGTCATTGTCGTAGACAGCTGTATGTATGTACTTGATAAGTTCAAGACCAAATCAGTAAAGCGTTTTACATTGGAAGGGAAATATCTGAATGTTATTGGGCAGTATGGGGAAGGTCCTGAGATGCAAAGGGAAGTGACTGACTTTTGTATCTCTGAAAACGAAGTTTTGATTTTAGACCAATTTCAAAGCAAAATATTCATCTATACTTTGGATGGTATTTTAAAGGATATCAGACAACTTCCTTTTTCATGTATACAATTACACCGCTTTTCTACAAACAATTATGTATTTTTTGGTATAAACGCTTTCAATTATCATTTTCCTGAAATTCTGAATTATTCCTTGTGGCAGACGGATTCTTGTTTTAAGGTGAATAACCGGTTAGCATACAAAGAAAAGGAAAAATACCAAAACATTTTAGAAAGAAACAGTCTGGCTTCATTTTCGGATACACTCTATTATAAAAAGACATGGAGTGATACTATTTTTTCAATTTCACCGGAGGGTGAAATGAAGTATGAATATATCATAGATTTAAATGGTAAGGCGGTTCCTCAAGAATTGATTAGAAAAGGGAATGAAAATATATGGCCGCGAGAGATAGAAGAAGGAAAATATGTGATAATAGATACTTATGCAATTACATCAGACTATATATATGCATCGTGTGTGCTAAAGAACTTAAACTATCACTTATTTTATCATATTGCAAGTAAAAAAACTATAATGAGACCTCTGCTGTTGAATAGCATAAACTCGATATTCCCATTTACACGACCTATTGTCGGTGCTACAGAACAATATCTTGTTGGTGCCATAGATGCAGCGTCTATATATGATTCTTTTCATGAACGTACTGAACAAGAATGGTTGGAGAAGAAGGGGTATTGTAAAGGCAAAGTTACAAATATAGGGGATAATCTCATTCCTTTCTGCAAAGATTTGAAGATGGATGATAATCCAATAATCTTATTGTATTATTTCAAGAAATAAAATGAAAAAGAGTTTTGCCATATTTATTATCGTTTCTTTAATGTTAGGCAGTTTTTTATCTGTCCACCCGGATAAGAATGGCAGAATGAGCTACAACAGTTATTCTTTAGAAAAAGAAATATTGTATTTGCTACGTGAAGAACAATTTGAGCTTCTTGGTAATGAAGGCTCAGTATTGGATTCCAATAAGATTATTTATGATGTTAACAATAAGGAATACACTTTAAGCAATGTGATAAAAGAGGGTGGAAGGATAATTATACGGTATTCTGAATTAAATTGTAATGTATGTATAGATAGTCTGTTTTCCTGCATTGATAATCATTTGAACAAAAAGGAGAAACAACAAATTCATATACTGGCTTCTTATCATAATCGAAATGATTTATTAATATTCAAACGTATTAATAATTTGTCCTATCCTATCTATAGGATAGATTCCTTGGGTATTTCATTGGAAAATCTAAATGAGCCATTTATTTTTGTATTAAATAAAGATTACTCCATAAGTCATCTTTTTATTCCACATAAAGAGAGGCCACAAGACACCCGAAGGTATCTAAATATCGTCTTATCCTACATTGAAACAATGCATTTATAATATCTCTCCGACCGAGAAATCATCACGCTATTGATTGCTGATTTCTCGGTCGGGGGGCTTTAATATTGCCCTCGTCTGTAAGAGCGATGTCCATAAATGACAATCACCACAAAACAAATGAACGGCAGGATAAATGATAGGTTTACCGCATGCATATTCCAAAGCGTATGCATGTCGATGATGCTTGCTTGTAACGGGGGAAGCACCGAACCGCCCAGAATTGCCATAATCAAACCGGCAGCACCGAACTTGGCATCATCTCCTAAGCCGGTCAAAGCGATACCGTAGATTGTGGGGAACATCAATGACATGCAGGCGGAGACTGCTACCAGGCAATACATACCCCAAATATTTTGGAAGAAAATAACACCTGCCGTGAAGAAACATCCTGCCACTGCAAGTATGGCCAGAAGTTTTCCGGGATTGAGATAACGTAAGATGAAGGTACATACAAACCGGCTGATGCAGAAGATAATCATTGCAATGATATTATACTCTTGTGAGAGTACTTCTGCTGCCTTCTCTTCCATACCTTGTGACATAAATAAATGAGTGCCGTATTGGATGATGAAAGTCCAGCACATGATTTGGGCACCGACATAGAAGAATTGTGCCACAACTCCTTCCCGATAGTGGGGAATGGAGAAAATACGTTTAAGGGTGGGGCCGAGATTAATACTGTGTGACTGGTCGCCGTTCTTTGGCATTTTAGTAAAGCGAATCACCAAAAGCATGATAAATATGACGATTCCAATGGTGAGGTAAGGAGCTATCAATACCGAAAGGTCGGAATCCCGTACCGCGGCAAACTCGGTTGGAGTCAGCTGTGCACGTTCTGCCGTGTCCATCGGATTGAGTTTTGCCTGAATGAAATTCATGGCCACATACATGCCCAGCAGGGAGCCCATGGGATTAAAAGACTGAGCCAGATTGAGCCGTCGGGTGGCGGTGGCTTCTGTTCCCATCGACAAAATATATGGATTGGAACTGGTCTCCAAGAATGAGAGTCCGCAAGTCAGAATGAAATAAGCCAATAAGAAAGGATAATAACTGCCTGTCATTTTTGCAGGGAAGAATAGGAGGGCTCCTACGGCATAAAGACTTAGTCCTAGAAGAATGCCTGCCTTATAGGAATATTTGCGAATGAACATTGCTGCCGGAAATGCCATGGCGAAATATCCTCCGTAGAAGGCGACTTGTACCAAGGCACCGTCAGTGACGCTCATTCGGAAAATCTTAGAGAAAGCCTTTACCATCGGATTGGTAATGTCATTGGCAAATCCCCACAAGGCAAAGCAGCAGGTGACTAGTATAAAAGGCAATATATAGCTGACTCCGTCTTTATGCAAAATAGGTTGGTCTGTATCTTTCATGGTTTGTTTTTTCAAAGTATAATAGGATATTCATTGACTGTCAGGACACAATACTTTGTGTCCTGACAGTGTAATTGTTATTTATAGATAGGTCCGTAAGTAGCGCAAGCTCTGTAGTCCGAACCTTCTTTATCCATACCGAAAGCATTCCATGCTGCCGGGCGGAAAATCTTATCGTCTTCTATATTATGCATACATACCGGGATGCGGAGCATAGAAGCCAGTGTGATAAGGTCTTGTCCGATGTGACCGTAACTGATGGCACCGTGGTTTGCACCCCAGTTGTTCATTACTGAATATACATCTCTGAATGCCGGTTTGTCGCACAAGCGCGGAACGAACCAGGTGGTAGGCCAAGTAGGGTCGGTACGCATATTCAATATATTGTGGATTTCCGGATCAATGTCTACTGTCCATCCTTCGGCCAACTGCAATACGGGACCAAGGCCTTTGACCAGGTTGAGACGCATCATAGTTACAGGCATACCGCCTTTTGAAAGGAAGTTGGAAGAGAAACCGCCACCACGGAAATAATCGCGGTCTGCCGGATACCAGGTTGTTGCCTTCAGGCAGGCTTCCATATCCGCTTCGGTCATTTCCCAATTGGGCTTCATGCAAGGTTCTCCGGCGGCATTACGGCTTTCGCCGGTAGCATCCAATGTCGTTGCGCCTGAGTTGATAAGGTGGATAATACCATTCTGAGCCATTCCGGTCAGTTCTTTGCCTGTGACGCGTTTTACAGCTTCGGGGCTCCAATAAGTGCGGATGTCCGAGAACATCTGACCACAGCCGCTCAGCAAGTGACCGAATAACATGGCAACACCGTTGCAGGCATCGTTTTCGGTTGCCAAGACAAAGGCTTCACGGATACCGTTCCAGTCGAAAGTAGTGTTTAGCAATGCTTCGGTAAAGTCACCGTTAGGTTTCCAGTCTGTCCATTGGCGTTGTCCTTGGAAGCCGGCAGCAATGGCATTGTGTCCGATGGCTTCTTCTTTATATCCCATCTCGCGCAGTTTGGGGTTGCCGGTCATCAGGTCGCGCATGATGAGGGTCATCTTGACAATGAATTCCCAGTCCTGATCTTTCTGTTCACGGGTTTTACGTTTTTCGGGACGGTTCTTAAAGTCTTCACCTTCATTGGACTTACAATATTTTTCAGTCCATGCCATTGCTTTGGCATACTCTTCGTGGTCGTAAATACCTTCTTCCATGCGGCGCAGGATTTCTGTTTCATCCACACTTTCATTGCGGATACCCAAATATTCTTGGAAGAAGTTTGGGTCTACGATAGAACCGGCGATACCCATGCAGACACTGCCGAAAGAAAGATAGCTCTTTCCACGCATATTGGCAACAGCCATGGCAGCGCGGGCAAAACGCAACAGTTTTTCGGCTACATCTGCCGGAATGGTATTGTCATCCAAATCTTGTACATCATGTCCGTAGATGCCAAAAGCAGGAAGACCTTTCTGCGCATGTCCTGCCAATACTGCTGCCAGATATACGGCTCCCGGACGTTCTGTTCCGTTGAATCCCCATACGGCTTTGGGCCAATGCGGGTTCATGTCCATTGTTTCGGAACCATAGCACCAGCAACTGGTTACGGTGATGGTGGCTCCTACGCCTTCGCGTTCAAATTTCTCGGCACAGGCGGCGCTTTCGCCTACACGTCCGATGGTGCTGTCGGCAATGACACATTCCACGGGACTGCCGTCACCATTCTTCAGGTTAGTAGAAATCAGTTCGGCAACAGCTTTTGCCAAATTCATAGTCTTTTCTTCAAGGCTTTCACGAACACCGCCCTGGCGGCCGTCGATAGTGGGACGAATCCCGATTTTCGGATACTTTTTCATGATATTGTTGATAATAAGTTTTTAACTATATGCTTTTTATTCTTGTTTTTCTGTTATAAAGAATGCCTGATGTGTACTTCTGTCGGCAGGTATTCTTTTATTTCTTTGCCGGACAGAACAAAATCTGCTGCCAGCTTTCCCATTTGCTCCCAGTCAATACTTATGGAAGTGATGCCTTGATCGATTACTTCATAAGAGGGAGTGTCATTGTAGGCCAATACTCCGAAATCGCTTCCGCATTTTAATCCTTCGGCGCGACTTTTCTTAATGATATTTACCACATCTATCTGGCGTATGACTATATATGCTTCTCCTTTCTTTATGTTTATTTCATCGGTATTGTCAATAATTTCTCCTTTCAGTTGTTTCTCACGGCAAAACTTTATAAAATACCTGCCACTGCTGCCGGGATGCTTGCTTTCGCTGGGAAGCAAAAGGATGAGTCTTTCATATTTGCCCAATTGCTTTTCCAGACAGTTCAATGCCTGATAAAATCCATCATCAAAATCCTGGCATACATACGAATATTCCTTTTTATCGAATTTTCCGAAGTCCAGTAGCAATAGTTTGGACGGCTCTATCTTATAAAGATTGCTGGAGAACTTTTCATTGTCGAAGTTCATCACGATATATTTGTTGTATCTTCCCGATGATTCGCGGATAATGGTGTTGAACAGTCTTTCATTATATTGGTGGAAAAGCAGGTCCACTTTATAATTAATCGATAATTTCTTGATGAAACTGTTGTAAAGTGAATATTTGAATTGGGAGTATTCATCCAGCAGCAATAAAATATTCTTCAGTTTGTTAGTGACATAGTACCCTTTTCCGGGAGTGGAATCAATCATGCCGCGATCTTTCAAGTCGATAAAAGCTTTGAATACTGTATCTCTCGAAACATGATAATTACGGCTTAATTGATTGATAGAGGGCAATGCACTGTCTGATTTATAGGTACCCATGGAGATTTCTTGGCTGATTAAATCTGCCAATTGTTTTACTTTCGTTGTCTGTTGTCCAAAGGTTATTTTCATGTGCTATTCAAGAATTTAATTCAGACGCTAACTGTGCTGAACTGTCCCGATGCAAAGGAATGTAATTTATTTATAAACAACAATATGATTTGGTATGTTTTGCAACACGGTTTTGCAGAGATTAATCATTATATTTATCTTTTGCAGGAATAATATCTTAAATTGTGTTGGATGATATGTGGCAATTGGTTACGTTTGTCACTTGGGTCGATATTAAAATTAGTCAAACACTTTAAAGGTGATGAGAAACCTCTATTTATTAATCCTGTTCTTGGGATTGTCCTTTGAAACTCTTCAGGTACACGCACTGAACAAAGAGCAGTTCGGGCAAAAGTCTGAACGTTGTTATCGACAAAGAAAATGAGATGGAAGTTTTGACGGATTCTGTGGATGCTACCCGTGGGGCAGAGCATTTACAATGGGCAAAGAAACTTTATCAGGTTGCTTTGGAAAAGAAAGACGAGTATCACAAAGAAGAGGCTTTGCGTGAGATTATGGCTTATTATGTGACCTTGAAGAACTATTCTGAACTGTATCAACCAAATAACGGAAGAAGGACGCATCGTTGTCTCTTATTGCTTAAATCCGGAGAAGAATGTAGCTTCGGTTTTGATAGCCGGAACAGGAAATATATCTGTCGCCGGTGCAGTCTCTGCAGGTACCAATGATGATATGACTTGGCTCGTATGCAAAATGATTGCTGAATGCATGAATGCTCATTTATGGAAAGATGAAGAATTTAAAGACGGGTTGCGTTTTATCTTCAAACTTCCACAATAAAAAAAAAGTGAAACATGATTCATTGACAGGGCTTTTTTGTACCTTTGCACCTGTAAAAGCAAGGATAAACTTTAAACAAAAATAAGATTATGAGCAAAAAAGCCCTTTTAATGATTCTTGATGGCTGGGGTATCGGCGACCAAGGTAAAGACGATGTAATCTTTAATACTCCTACTCCTTATTGGGATAGTCTGTTGGCTGATTATCCGCACTCTGAGTTGCAGGCTAGCGGTGAAAATGTTGGTTTGCCTGACGGACAAATGGGTAACTCTGAGGTGGGACACTTGAATATCGGTGCCGGACGTATCGTTTACCAAGATTTGGTAAAGATTAACCGTGCTTGTGCTGACAATAGCATCATGAAGAATCCTGAGATTGTTTCTGCTTTTTCATACGCTAAAGAAAACGGTAAGAATATTCACTTCATGGGATTGACTTCCAATGGTGGTGTACACAGTTCATTTGATCACTTATTCAAGCTTTGTGATATCGCTAAAGAATATGGCCTTGAGAATACATTTATTCACTGTTTCATGGATGGTCGTGATACAGACCCGAAGAGTGGTAAAGGTTTTATCGAACAACTGACTGCACATTGCGAACAGTCAGCCGGAAAGATTGCCTCTATCGTAGGTCGTTTCTATGCTATGGACCGTGACAAGCGTTGGGAACGTGTGAAAGAAGCATACGATTTATTGGTTGAAGGTAAAGGAAAGCAAGCAGCCGACATGGTGCAGGCTATGCAGGAATCATACGATGAAGGTGTTACCGATGAATTTATCAAACCCATCAACAACTCTACGGTAGATGGTACCATCAAGGAAGGTGATGTGGTTATCTTCTTCAATTATCGTAATGACCGTGCTAAAGAATTAACAGTTGTACTGACTCAGCAGGATATGCCTGAACAGGGTATGCATACTATTCCGGGCTTGCAGTTCTATTGCATGACTCCGTATGATGCATCATTTAAGGGCGTTCACATTTTGTTTGATAAAGAAAATGTTCAGAACACATTGGGCGAATACTTGGCTGCCAACGGCAAAACTCAGCTTCATATCGCAGAAACAGAGAAGTATGCCCATGTAACTTTCTTCTTCAATGGTGGTCGTGAAACTCCGTATGATGCTGAAGAGCGTATTCTGGTTCCGTCTCCGAAGGTGGCTACTTACGACTTGAAACCCGAAATGAGCGCTTACGAAGTGAAAGATAAGTTGGTGGAAGCTATCAATACTCAAAAGTTCGATTTCATTGTAGTTAACTATGCTAACGGTGATATGGTAGGTCATACCGGTATTTACGGAGCTATTGAAAAGGCTGTAAAGGCTATTGACGAATGTGTGAAAGATACAGTGGAAGCTGCTAAGGCTAATGGCTATGAAGTGATTATCATTGCTGACCACGGTAATGCCGATCATGCACTGAATGAAGATGGTACACCTAATACTGCTCACTCTTTGAATCCTGTTCCGTTTGTATATGTGACAGAGAACAAGAATGCCAAAGTGGAAAATGGTGTATTGGCAGATGTTGCTCCTTCTATTTTGCATATTCTGGGCATGGCTCAGCCGGCCGACATGACTGGAAAAGATTTGATTAAGTAATATAATAAACCCGATAAACGAAGCGGGAGAACTTTTGCGTCTCCCGCTTTTTTAGTTGTAATAAGATGATTCAGATAGATGATGTTGTAATATCTTTGGACGTGTTTCGTGAAAAGTTTCTATGCAATTTGGATGCTTGCAAAGGTGAATGTTGTATAGAAGGCGATGCCGGCGCTCCGGTAGAACTGGATGAAGTGGAGAAGTTGGAAGAAGTACTTCCGGTTATTTGGGAAGAACTGTCTCCCGAGGCACGTGACGTGATAGATAAACAGGGAGTCGTTTATACCGATGAAGAGGGCGACTTGGTGACTTCCATTGTCAATCACAAGGATTGTGTCTTTACCTGTTATGATGAAAAGGGATATTGCTATTGTGCTATTGAGAAAGCCTATCGAGCCGGAAAGACTGATTTTTATAAACCGGTTTCTTGCCATCTTTATCCCATACGCATCGGTGATTATGGTCCTTATAAGGCTGTGAACTATCACCGTTGGGATGTCTGCAAGGCTGCTGTTTTGTTGGGAAAGAAAGAGAACTTGCCTGTTTATAAGTTTTTGAAGGAACCATTGATTCGTAAGTTTGGCGAAGAATGGTATAAAGAAATGGAAATAGCAGCCGAAGAGCTTGAAAGGAGAGGGCTGATTTAATTCAGTCCGCCTTACTATTTGCCGGGAGGGAGGTCGGCAATCGTTTTTGTTAAATCTAATACTAAGAAATATATTATGAAAAGAACATTCTTGTCATGCTGTATCCTGTTGTGCACTTTATGTTCTGTTTGCGCACAAGAGCAGCCTTTAATCAGTCCGGATGATTCCATCCGAAGTTTGTTAGGGCGTATATTCCCTAATACTAATCCCAATCTTTCGGCACATATGAATTTGGAGTTTTACACTTCGGGAGCCGCTTATTTTACAGATGGCAATCTGGATGAGGCTGCTTTTAAGCTGAACCGTGTGCGTTTGGAAATATTGGGTTCTTTTACAAAGGACTTTTCTTATCATTTTCGTCAGTCTTTTAATAAATACAGTAATCCGCACTCGCTGGATAATCTGTCCTCTTCTATCGAATATGCGTATATGAACTGGAAAATGTCTGATAGGTTCAACCTGACAGTGGGTAAGCAGTTTCTCTCTTTGGGCGGTTATGAATATTATGTAAATGCCATCAAAGTGAGGGAATTCAGTGAGTTTAATGATAATGTACCTGCTTATCAGGCAGGAGTAACAGGCACATTCAATTTCTCACCGACTCAAGAGTTGGTGTTGCAAGTGCTTAATAATCGTAACGGTGAAGATAATGATACTTACGTCTATGGGCTTCCTGCCGGAGTCAACAAGACAAAGATTCCTATTATAACCACTTTGAATTGGAATGGTCTTTTTGTAGATAAAGCACTTCAACTGAGGTATGCTGCCGCATGGGGACAACTGGCCGAAGGCAAGAATATTTATTACCTGACTGCGGGAAATGTGTATGAGAAAGGTCCGGTTATTGCCTATATTGATGTGATGTATTCTCGCGAAGGGCTAGATAGTAAAGGCATAATCAGTGATTTGCAAGGTCCGGTCGTGGTTACTCCTGCTACAGCCGAGAATGCAGAATACTTCAGCACCATTGCCAATTTTGATTATCGTATTCATCCCAATTGGAATGTGTATGTCAAAGGAGCATACGAAACGGCAAGTGTTTACAAGGCAAACGGCATCTTTGAGAAAGGTCTTTACCGTACTACCTGGAATGCCCAAGCTTGTGTGGAGTATTTCCCGATGCGTAATCGTGAATTGCTGATCTTTGCTCACATGCTTTATAAAGGTCATCATTTGACAGACCGTGCCAAGGCGTTGGGAGCAGTGAGCCCCGATACTCAGCGCTTTTCCATCGGCTTGGTGTATACGATTCCGGTCTTTTAGCCCCCTTCTTTCTGCTACAAGCGGTTGGTGATAATTGCTGTTACTTCCGCTTCCTTGCTTACTTCCGATAGTGGCTCCGAATGTATAGGAAGCTCCTATCGTGACAGAAGTAGGGCTGTACGAGTTGCTGATATTCATTCTTTCACGCTACATGATAGAAAGAAAAAAAGCGAACAGTAAACCTACCAACCATTCTATTTTAAGGATTGTCGAACCATTCAAAAATAATCCGACAATCCATCTAAATTATTTAAATCGTACCACTGCATGCAGGCCCACCTCCCCACTGAGATGAGCTTTTTACACAATACTCTCTATTACCGTTTACATCTCCACTACAAACGCCTGTATTTTTGGAAGGGTCTGAACTAACCTCGCAACCCGCCAATGCTTCCACATCAGCCAAAGCTCAATCAGACATTATATCCGATTTCTGAACGTTATACATCTCTTCGCTTCATAATAATTAAAGAAAAAACTGTTCTAAGACTGATTGTTCAACATTAAAAGCATATACAGAACCTGACAGTTTGCGGAAAATGCATTCAAACTGATTCATCTTGTTGATTGACAGCTTGTCGCAATACCTTCTCTTTTTCATCATTCACCCCCTAACCGTTCGTTCTTATAAAGCAGCTGCATGGCTCGTGCATAAAGTTGGCGGTCATTTATGTGTGCCTATTCCCCTGTTCCTTAGTTGCTTTGTACCTGTTTTCAGGTTCATGATTGCTTAGCCACCTAGGTGGTTAAGTCTAACCACGAGGGTGGTTAAAGTTAACCACCAAGGTGACTATACTTAACCACGGACGTGGTTAAGCAATCGCAATATGCTTTTCTCCAAACCATAAGAGTAGGGAAGAGCATACTTAAAGGTAAGTAAATGGGAATTACCCCTTTGGGGAAATGCTGATATGACGTGGAAAATATAAAAACAAACGTGCGAAGATACTGAAAAGTATCTCCGCACGTTTGATATATGGAGTGAGGAATCTACAGATTAATATCTGTTTCTTCCGCCACCGTAATTGTTGTCTCTATTACCACCGCCGTAGTTGTTGTCTCTGTTGCCATATCCACCGCCACGGTTTCCGCCATGGTATCCACCGCCACCGTTGTTGTTATAGCTTCGACGCGGTCCTTCTGTCTTGGGACGTGCTACTGATACTGATAATGTTTTTCCGTCAACTTCTGCGCCGTTCAGTGCTTCGATTGCTTTGTTTCCGGCTTCATCTTCTGCCATTTCAACAAATCCATATCCTTTGGAACGGCCTGTTTCTCTGTCCATGATGACTTTGGCTGAAACTACTTCTCCATACTCTGCAAATAATTCTTCTAATTCGGCTTCGCTCAAATTATAGCTCAGTCCTGCAATAAAAATGTTCATTTTAAAATAAATGTTTTAATAATAAAATAGGGAAATTATGCGATAAGGAATCTTATGAAGATAAACATTTCTACATTAGTCACCATGCGAATAAAGTTGGAAAAGTAATATTGTTCTTCTATGAGAATACTTAATGCTCGGCAAATGTACATAATAAGATTTGAATGAGAAACTATTCGGATATTTATTTTGATAATAAATGGCTTTTCTTCATTTATATTTCGTTCTGTGCCCGAATCGGTTAGAAACGGGTATACAGAATGAAATGATTGGCGGGAACAGTGACTTTTTCCGTTACAGTTTCGTTTTGTCCGGTGAAGTAGTTTCTCCATTCTCCTGTGGGCCCCGGGAAGGTGACGTCTGTATCGGCATTGCTGAAGTTGCCGACAACAGCAATAGCTTCTCCGGTAATTCCGCTAAGATAGAGGGAGCGTCCTTGATCCCAATCAGATGCGCCTGCTCTCCATGTCAGGGTGGCGTTTCCTTCGAACAAGGATGGCTTTTCATTGCGCAAGTCAATTAATTGGCTATATATCTCAAAGAGTTCTTTGCGTGTGGCATTTTCGTAATAATCCCAACGGATGGGTTTGCGTGATGTACGGTATTCTTCGCTGACGGCTGTTCCCGTTTCGTTACTGTTGATGCTGAAATCATATCCCAGTTCGCCGAACTGCCATATCATCTTGGGGCCCGGAACGGTGAAAAAGAAAGCTGCGTTGGCAGCCAGTTGGCGGATGCGGGTCGGGAGGTCGGTTTGGAGGACTCCGTTTCCCCATTGGGTTTGTTTGTAGCCCATGCGCTCTTCGTCATGGCTTTCCATGAAGCCCACCCATGAAGGGGTGCTCTCATACAGTCCGTCGAAACCGCTGTTTTCTTTCCAACCCATGGCAGACTGGCAATAGGCATTGTTCATGTTGCGCCACAGGTATATCCCTTCTGCCGCCAATTCTTGTTCTTCTTTCTTTTCGCAGAAGTGCTCGAATATGACGAGGGCATCGCTCTTTGCTGCCTTCACTGCCGAGTGGTAGTCCTTCAGGATGGCTATGCGGGCGGCATCGTAGTTGGAGGCGGTGGCTTCGGTAGATGCGGTTTGGGTGAAGCCTTTGGTGAGGTCGAAACGGAAACCGTCTATCTTGTATTCGTCCAGCAGGAACTTCAGGTTGCGCTTCACGAACTTGCGCACCAAGGGACTTTCATGGTTGAAGTCTTGGAAGACGCTGTAAGGATGCGGGGCGTCTGTGTTGAAGTAGGGATTGTTTCGCGCGGTCTTGTTCTTTGCGCTGTCCCAATACAGGCGGGCAAAAGGCATGTTGCCGGTGGCATGGTTGTATACTACATCGAGAATGACGGCCATGCCTTTGCGGTGGCAGGCGTCAATGAAGTCTTTATACATTTTTGGGGTGCCATACGCCTTATCGAGGGCGAAGAAGAAACACGGGTTGTATCCCCAGCTGTCGTTCCCGTCAAACTCCTGAACAGGCATCAACTCGATGGCGTCGACGCCCATGTTTTTCAGGTAATCCAATTTCTGCAGGGCGCCACTGATACTATGGTCGGCAGTGAAATCGCGCAGGTGCATTTCGTAAATGACCGGTTGTTTGGGATGTTGCATCTTGAAATCGGGTACACTCCAGGCATAGTTGTCTCGTTGTATCTTGAATACCGAAACAATTCCTTTTCCGCCTTTTGGGTATCTTTTGTTGTCGGGATAGGTGGATGCCGGGATGTCATCGTCATGCCCCGGGTCGAGAATCTTTTCGCAGTAGGCATCTGCCAAACGGATGACTTCACCGCCTTTGGTCCCTACATAGTATTGAAATGCATATTCTTTTGTCGGGTTGAGGTTGTTCAGGGTTATCCACCAACATCCGGCGGCATCGTCGCGACACATCTGGCAGTCCTCCTTATTGGTCAGTTCCCAGTTGTTGAAGTCGCCGAGGACGTGTGCAAAGTCTTTGTGGTTGCCTTCGGTGTCTTTGTCATAGAGTACAAGAGTCACGGTGGTGTTGTTGATGACGTTGATGCCTTCTTCCACATTCCCGGGCAGGGCTGCATGCTTAATTTCGGCCGGCGAGAAGCCTTGGTACTTATGGTCTGTGACCTTCACAAAGGAATCGATGTCAATCCCCTTCTTGCTGCCGTCTGAACTACGGATAACGATGCCCAGTTTTTCTATCGGTGTCTTGCCTGACTGAAACCATTGGCGTATGTCGGGTTCCAGCGTGATGCTCCATATATTTTCTTCCAGCTTTGTCATCTTGCATTTATCTATGTTCTGGTTCCATTCGGCCGGGACATACTGCCAGTCGCCTTCGCCCACTACGCCGGTGTGGATATATACTTCCCCCTTGTATCCGAACAGGGCGGAAGAGGTCGGTGCTTTGAAGGTGATGGTCAGCGGTTGGTCGGCATCCGGTGTTTTGGGAGAGTAGTTCATGCCCTCGCCCGGCTGCAGGTCGGGCAAATCTTCTTTATTGTCATCCGAGCAGGCGATGAATAAGCAGGATAGCAATAACCCCGGTAAAAGGGGAAATTTATATTTCTTCATGATGGACTTGATTAAAAAAGCCGCCCTTTTGGACGAAGGACGGCTTTCAGGGTTTTTAAAATCTGTATACTGGTTATTCTACTTTTCCGGTGTTGTCCGAGAAGTTCAGATATGCCTTTTGTCCGGCTTTTCCTTGTACTCTTTCTTGGTCTCCATCATTGCCGCGGTATTCGATTTTACCATTCAGGATAATAAATTCTGTTCTCCACCAATCGGTAGCGGCGGCTTCGGGATGTACGCATATACGGAGCTCTCCGTTCTTGGCGAATGCCGGTGAGACGAATGAGCCGTCTGCATCTGTCGGGATGGTGAATAAATCTTGTTCTGCCAACTGGTCGTTCCAACCGTCATGAGAGGTATCTCCTATCAGATATACATTGGGTGTTTCAAACTCTACCACCCGGTTATCACCGATGACTGATACATAGACCAGATACCAGCCTGCTTTACCCACTTTGATGTTTCCGTCAGAATCCGACAATCCGGCACGGTCGACAGATGCTTGCGAAATAGTGGCGGCAAAACCGAAGTCATTGCCCCAGTCGGCTTGCGGAGCAAATTTCACTTGGTCATCGGCAGCGAAATAGTAAATGCCCCAGAAGGCACCTTTTGTGTCGTTGACGGGAACAAACTGTTTCCATATCTTGCCCCAGTTATATGCGCTTCCGGTCATATAGAGTTCTGTGGGAGCACTGTTGTCTTTTACTGAATAGCGGAAATCGGTCATATTGATTGTAATCTTGATTTTACCGGCTTCTTCCACCATGATGGCTCCTGCTTCCTTATCACCTACTTTCCAAGTCAGGAAGTTTTCGGCGGCGGTGTCGCCATCTTTTTGAGCGCCTAAAGCCTGTGCCCAGTCAATATCTTTGCCGTTGATGGCGGAAGCCGGGAAAATCTTAAAGTTCTGATTGGCTTCTGTCGTTTCGGTTTCCAATGTATAGACATTCTTATTGTTGGGATCGAGTGTCATGGGTAAGGCGCCTTCTGCATTCCAACCGGTAAATGCACCTACTACATAGTAACCTTTCGGGTCTACTGCCGGTGTTGCTCCCGGCTTTAGCGTGATATTTACTTCATTGCCCGAAAGTTGGATACCGTCTCCGGCCGGAGTGGTGGCTGCTGCTTTGACTATAACACGCAGATTGCGTGCTACACTGGCACGGCTTTTATATATTTCCTGGGTAATACTGTCCAGTTGCGTCAAGGCTACTTTTACAGTACCGTCTTTGGTCGTGAAGGGTAAAGAGTAATCATCGTTGAATAGTAAAGAACTGAGAGTTATGGTACTGCCTTCCACAGCGGTAGTTGAAGTTAATTTTACAATTTCTACCGAGTCGGCAGTGGCTTCATCCATGCTAATATTGGCATCTTGACCGGTTGTGAAAGTTGCTGTCATTTGTTCTGCACTATCCTCTTGGGGATTGGACTGGGGGGCAGCCCAGTCCTTGAAGTCTTCATTACAAGCAGAGAATCCTATGGTAAATAGAAACATTCCTGCGTATATAAATTGCTTTTTCATGATGAATCTTTCGTTTTAAGGTTATTATTTTAGTTCTCCTGTTCCGGCTGTGAAGTTGAGTCGGATGGTCTTGCCTGCTGCTCCTTGAATAGAATACTCAGGACCAACATCTTTACCCCAACTGTCATTGACCGGATTGTTTTCGCGATAGAAGATTTCACCGTTACAGAGTGTAAATTCTGTTCTCCACCAGTCGACATCTGTCTTAACACAGATACGGGCTTCACCGCTTGCTGTCATGGCAGGAGACACGAATGAACCGTCTTTATTGTCGGGAGTAGTAAATTTCCAAGTGTCGTTATAGTCCCATGTTCCTCCATTGGTTGCTCCGAACAGATATACTTCGCCCGGATAGAATGTCATGGTAAATGTATAATCACTGCCTTTTACTGCCGCTTTGATAAATACTACATACCAACCGGCGTTTTTGACAGTTATATTACCGCTGTTGGTGCCGATAACACCGGACTCGGCTTTGTCTGTGATTGTTAAACGGGTATCGTCCGAACCGATGTATTCTTTTTCTTTGGTTCCGAACTTGAATTCATCACCGGCTGTGAAATAAATGAGTCTCCAGAATTGTCCGTCCAATCCGCTGACTTGTACCATTGGTTTCCAGATAGTCCATTCTGTGTCGAGCATAGAACCAACGAGGAACATGGTTTGGGGGGCTTCTAACTTGTCGGTGGATGCGTTGCCCAGTACTTTCGGCAATTCTATCACATTAGAAATGCACACTCCCCGGTCACTATCTGTAATGGTAGCCTTCAGGCGGATAAAGACGCTGATTGGTGTAGTCGGGAAATCGGCTCCTTCATTCTGGGCAGTCCATAATTCTATGATAGCCGTATTCAGTTCAGATGCCACTACATCCATTTTGGCTGTAGAATAAGTTGTAGTCAATTCGGTATAGTTTGCTTCACTTTCTTCTGTCTTTTCTGTAAATTCAGAATTAAGCGCCACCTGAACACTGTATGTTGTAGCAGCCGGAAAACCATAATCTGGCTGTGAACAAGTCAATTCCACTGTCTTCGCATTTTTCAAGTCGTAGATATTGTTGGCTGCATATGGCGGCAGGTTGAGTGAAAAGGTGGTAGGCTCTTTTAGAACGGGATTGCTATCGTCGTCCTTTTCGCATGCTGTAAACACGGACAGGGTGAATACAGCAAGAAGCAATATGTTGAATATCTTTTTCATAATATACATACTTTAATTGTTAAACGGAAACTACTGATTAATATCCTGTGTTTTGTGACATATTCGGATTGTTATTCATATCCGATGCCGGGATAGGATAAACATTGTAGAAAGAAGAAACAGAAGTTCCGGTTGCTGCTCCACCTTTCCAGTCCCATAAATATTTATTGCTAGTGAACATATCGAAACGGATCAAGTCCGAACGACGGCGTCCTTCCAGATAGAACTCACGTGCCCATTCGTCAATAATCTCTTTTTCGGTCACTGTCTGAACAAGTCTGGTACAGTTGGCGCGTCTGCGGAGGGTATTGATATCTTCGGTTGCATCTTCTCCCAGGCGGAATTTAGCTTCAGCTCGGGTCAAATAGGCTTCAGACAAACGCATCAAAGGAATATCGGTATCGGGATATTCGGTATGATGTGTCGGCTGTCCGTCTGAGCGGATATTTTGCCATTTTACGATAGATAATCCATCTTTAAAACCGGATATGACATCAGTTTCGATTTTGCGGATACCGCCACCGATTCCTGAATAGAACATGGCGCGGTCATCGCCTGCCGCTTTGATCATATCTATTGTTCTTGTGCCATATTGGGCATCGAAAGCATCTATTTTTTCATCCGTGTTGATTTCTCCTGCTGCAGGCACTTCAATGTCGCCGGGTAACATCGGCACTTGAGAAAGATCAGGGAAGAATTTTTTAACTAATGCAGCGCGTGAAAAGATACAAGACCATCCATTGGTAGTTCCCATACGTGGCATGCCGGCAGTGCGGGTACCATTAACCAAATAAGTGGACCCTCCATAATTACGTGTTTTGATACCATCCTGGCGGATAGGCAGGATAATTTCTTGCATCGCCTGTGCGTTTTCATCGTTATCCGCCATGAACAATAAACGATATTCGGGACATAGCTTATAAGATGAATTGATTACTTTGTCTGCATAATCTCTTGCGTTGGCATAGTCAGCTTTGCCGGTATATACTTCTGCATTCAGATACAGACGTGCGCGCAGCAACCAGTTTGCCGCTTTGTCGGCACGGCCAAACGGGGCTTGGCGTGGTTCATACATTGCGCTTTCGCATTGGCTTAACTCATTTTGGATGTAGTCATATAAATCGCTGCCTTTCTTTTCAACCGGAAGCTCGTTGTTAAAGTGTTCTTTAAAAGGTGCTTTACCAAATAAATCAAGGAAGTAGAAATAATGTAATGCACGCAGGAAGCGGACTTCGGAGCGTTGACGCATTGTTTCTTCATCGTCTTTTCCTTCTGTCTGGTCAAGGAAGAAGTTGAGTTGTGTAATATTGTATCCCAAGCGGACGTATGTCCATTCGGTGCGGATACTGGAAGAGTTCCAACTGATGTTTGTCAGCTGAGGGATATCTGTGTCGGTTTGCCAAGCCCAGATACATTCATCACTTGGTAATTCGTTGCAGTTAAAGATGGTACGGTAAAATCCTGATTCACCTTCATCTTGTCCGTCGAGGTCGGCTGATCCGGCCGGTCCTTTTTGTCCTGTCAAGCCTAATAATGCATATTCTTTTACGAATACATCATTTTGGTCAAAGTTGGGCGCATATTGAGGATCAATAGGACTAATATCCAAATCATTAATGCACGAACTGGTGCCCAGAATGGCAGTAACCATCAGTGCTGAGGCAAATATCTTTTTAAAATATCTTGTTTTCATGATTATTTCGTTTTAAAGTTAAGTTAAAATTGAAGGCTAAGACCTAATAAGAATGTCGTTGCTCTGGGGTATGGGTTACTGTCTATACCACTTTTGATTTCCGGATCGAGTCCTTTGTATTTAGAGATAACGAACGGGTTCTGTACGGTAGCAAATACACGGCCGCCCACTCCTTGATAGGCCTGTGACCGGAGTAAGTTTTTGAAAGAATATCCCAATGTGATATTGTCACAACGGATGAATGAAGCGTTACGAACAAAATAGTCACTCATATAGTATTCGCCTTTTCCTGTGAAACCAAGAGCTATGGCTTCTTTGGTCGTGTTGACGTATGCATTGTTAGTATACAGTCCGGAAGCACTGACATTCGCCTTATTGCTCAAGAAGTCATAATAAACATAGTTGTTGAGGCTTGCACGCAAAGAGAAGCTGAAGTCCCAGTCTTTATACAGCATTTTGGAAGTCAGACCCATCAATACGTCGGCAGCCGGTTTCTTATAGATATATTTGTCGGCACTGTTGATCTTGCCATCACCGTTGCGGTCTACAAACATATTTTCGATAGGCTTTCCGTTTTCATCGTAAACTTGCTGGTAAACATAGAATGCGTTGGCTGCATGTCCTACTTTATTTGCTTGAACTTTGGTATTGTTACCTCTGGATATCTTATCACCGGTTTCAACATAATAGTCACTATCATCACCACCGTTCAGCTTCGTAATTTCGTTGTGGTTCCAAGTAACATTGTAAGTTAAATCCCATGTAAAGTCTTTGGATACAATTGGTTTGGCATTGATGGAGAATTCTACACCATAATTCTTTAATGAACCGATATTCTTCATCATCTGTGCATTGAAATTAGTTCCTACAGGAATCTTGACACTGTTCAGCAAGTCCTCTGTTTCACGATAGTATCCATCGATAGCACCTGATATTCTTCCATTCAGGAAACCAAAATCCAAACCGCCGTTCCAAGTAGTTGTTTTTTCCCATTTCAAATCTGTGTTGAAAGCCTTGGGGCGTGAAGAACTGTAATAAGTGTCACCGAAAGGATATTGTGCATAATCATCGCTTGTCACATACAGAGGAAGGAAAGCAAAGTCATCACCTATATCCTGCTGTCCTGTGATACCCCAACCAAGACGAAGTTTCAAATCGGAAAGGAAGTTCACGTTTTTCAGGAAGTTTTCTTCTTTCATCTTCCAGCCTAAAGCTAATGAAGGGAATGTACCCCAGCGGTTGTCACTGCTAAACCGTGAAGAACCATCCCAGCGCATGGTGAACGTGAATAAATAGCGGTTCAGTAAGGAGTAGTTTAAACGTCCGAAGAAAGAAACCAGCGTATTGCGTGTTGCATAAGCTTTTTGACTGCGCAATGCTTGATCCACCGGTTCGTTTTTATAAGAATCCCATCCTTGACCTACACCGTCAGCGCCATTACGATGGAAATGTTGCTCCTCACCACCGACCATGATGTCGAAATCATGTGCGCCAAGGGACTTGATGTATTGTGCATAAGCATTATAGGATATATTATACTTGTACTGGGTAGATAATCCGTTCCATCCGTAATAGTTATTGGTGTATGAGTATGGAGAAACAATTTCACGTTCATTACCGTCTGCATATTCACCGCCGATGCTGGCATGGAGACGCAAGTCCGGCAAGAAATGAACTTTATAGTCTACTTCTACATTGCCTACAAAGTCGTTGCTGTTTGCTTTTTTATTACGTTGTTCCAGTGCAGCCAATGGGTTTTGAGGAGTGTTTTTATCTGTCGTATAAGTCCAGTCTTTATCACTGAAACCGTCTGTAGCTTGCATATTCTGCCAATAACCGCCTGAGAATTTAAACGCATCTCCTGTTCCATAAACAGGATGAGTAGGAGCAATAGATAATGCACCGCCTACGGCTGCACCCGCATCGGCATAACGATTTCTACCATACATATATTTGGCGTTGATATTGAATTTCAAATGGTCGTCAAAGAATGATGGAGCAAGATTGACAGACGCGGTCAAGCGCTGGAAGTTGGAGGTTTTAATAATACCATTTTCATTAGTATAACCGACAGATACGCGATACGGAACGTTCTTAAGTCCACCGGTAATAGAGATATGATGGTCGGTGCTTACGGCAGTACGGAAAATCTGGTCTTGCCAGTCTGTATTGGCTGTATCCATTTCTGCAGGATATTTATCTCCCCATAACTGCTGGGCATAAGCACGGTATTCATTACCATCCAATACGTCATAACGCTTTTGAGTGGTAGCCAAAGAAATTGAACCATTGTAGTTTATTTTCGGCGCTTGTCCGTTCTTTCCTTTTTTGGTAGTGATGATAATGACACCGTTGGATGCACGTGAACCGTAGATAGCTGTTGCAGAAGCATCTTTTAGTACGGTGAAAGTTTCGATATCTTCAGGGTTAACCATTGACAGGCCGTTTGACATACCTTTGATTCCTTGATTATCAATAGCCAATCCATCAATAACCAATAGCGGGTCGTTGCTGGCATTCAAAGAGGAACCGCCACGGATACGAATCTGGGCACCGCTGCCGGGAGCACCGTCGTTGGAAATAACGCTTACACCGGCAACCTTACCGGACAACATGTCTTGTGCATTGGTAGTGATACCTTTGCTCAGCTGGTCCGGTTTGATGGCTGTTACAGAGCCGGTTGCATCATTCTTCTTAACGGTACCATAACCAATGACTACAACGTCCTGCAATAACTGTGTATCGTCTTTCAGAATAATGTTCAGGTTGGCAGCAGCAGGTACTTCCTGTGCTTGGTAACCGATAAATGAAATCACAATAATATCGCCTTTATTGGCGTTGAACTGGAAGTTGCCTTCGAAATCGGTAATTGTACCGTTACTACTTCCTTTTACTACAACGTTAGCACCGATAATCGGCTCGCCGGTTGTATCTTTGACAATTCCTTTAACCGTCATTTGTTGGGCAAATGCGTCTAGGGACAAGAACAATCCCACTACTATCATGAGTAGGATTTTAAACATCACGTTTCTTTTCATGTCTTTAAATTTAAAGTTAAGTTATTTATTCATGTTTTTTACTTTAATAAATACCTATTGAAAACGGTTTTCTCAATAATCACAATTAATTTATAACCTCTTTATTCCTTTTACCTCTGATTTATCTTTCACCTCTTTGATACTGATTGCATAACCGCCGCCACTGGCTGCACGCAAGTTTAATTTGCTCTTGCCGGTCACAATACCTTTGCGAATGGTATATGCCTGCGGATTGTCTTTCCAGTCGGCATCTTTCGCATCGGCATAGACAGTAGCGATATATTGTTTTCCCGGTTCAAGGAAATCAAATGTCAGTTTGGAAGTATGACCGTTTTCATCAGCTGTGCAGCCGATATACCAGTCATTGGTTCCCTTGGCTCTGCGGGCAATGGTGATATAATCTCCCGGTTCAGCTTCCAGATATTTGGTTTCGTCCCAATCGATTGCCACATCTTTGATAAACTGGAACGCGTCCATGAAGCGTTCGTAGTTTTCGGGAATGTCAGCAGCCATTTGCAATGGACTATACATGGTGACGTATAATGCCAACTGCCGTGCCAGTGTGGAGCGTACTTGTGAATTATTCGTCGGGTTCATCTTGTTGCAATGTGTTTCAAAGATGCCCGGAGTGTAATCCATCGGACCTCCAATCAGTCTGGTAAACGGAAGTATGGTAGTATGATTAACATTATTTCCACCAAACGATTCATATTCTGTTCCGCGAGCCGACTCGTTGCCTATCAGGTTAGGATAAGTACGGCAAATACCGGTAGGACGTACTGCTTCATGTGCATTTACCATGATTTTATAATCGGCTGCTTTCTTTACCGCATAGAGATAATGGTTGTCCATCCATTGTCCGTAATGGTGTTCTCCACGAGGGATGATGTTGCCCACATAACCACTCTTTACCGAGTTATAACCATTATCGGCCATAAATTGGTAAGCTTTGTCCATGTGTCGTTCGTAGTTACGTACAGAAGCCGAAGTTTCATGATGCATCATTAGTTTAACACCTTTACTTGCCGCATAGTTCTGAAGTTCTTTCACATTAAAGTCGGGATAAGGGGTCACAAAGTCGAAAACATAATCTTTGCTTTTGCCAAACCAGTCTTCCCAACCTTCGTTCCATCCCTCTACCAATACTTGGTCAAAACCGTGCTGAGCCGCAAAATCAATGTATCGTTTCACATTAGCTGTGTTTGCAGAATGCTTTCCGTTAGGTTTGGTTTTAGAATAATCGGTTTCTCCCAATTTCACGCTGGAAAGTTCGTCTGTGTAAGCCCAAGAGCCTTTGCCGGTAATCATATCCCACCAAACACCGATATATTTCACCGGTTTAATCCATGATGTATCTTCAATTTTGCAAGGTTCATTCAAGTTTAAAGTAATGCGTGAAGCAAGGATATTGCGTGCGTCATCACTCACGATGACGGTGCGCCACGGTGAAGAACAAGGTGTTTGCATATATCCTTTGTCACCTTGTGCGTCAGGGGTCAGCCATGATTCGAATACCATGTTCTTATCATCCAGATTCAGATGCATACAGGCATAATCGATTAATGCAGCCTCATGGAGATTGATATACAGTCCGTCATTCGTCTTCATCATCAAAGCCGTCTGAACGCCTGTAGGTGAGAACGGAGTTTGTGAAGAGTTGGGGGTAATGGCTGTCTTCATCAAACCTCTGATTTCTGACAAACGGGAAACGGTATAGTCGTATTCCTGCGTATCATAATCTCCGGGAATCCAATAGGCAGTATGGTCTCCCGCCATACCGAATTGTGAATGTTCTTCTTTGATAACAAAATAATTCAGGTTCTTCTGCTGGGGGAATTCGTAGCGGAAGCCCAGTCCGTCATTGAAAAGGCGGAAACGTATGATGATATATCTATCGTTTGCCGGTTGGTTCAGGGTTACTGCCAACTCATTGTAATGATTGCGAATTTCTTTTTCCTCTCCCCATACCGGTTGCCAAGTTTCGTCAAAAGTAGAAGTTTGGGCATCCTTCAGTTCAAATCCATTATATAGGTTTGTTTTAGAATCAAGTTTGTCGGCATCTTTACGGGCTGTCCACTCAAAGTCTGTCTTAGCATCGGCATCTTCTTTTTTCAGTTCCAGTCCCAGCTTACTGGGTTTGATGACAGGCTTTTGTTTATAAGTCAGTTCATAAATGGGGGTACCTTCTCCATTTAGGTGGAAAATCATTTCCAGGTTGCCATCCGGTGATGTAAGTTTTTGCTGTGCATTTGCTATGAATGAAATGCAAATGAATGCAATGAGTGAAAGTTTCTTTTTAATTTTCATATAACTATGGTATTAAATTATAAGCTAACAAGTTTCCTAACTCTGTTTTGTTTCGGATATTGCAAATGTAAGAATCTTGTATATTCAAAGATTGCACAAGAATAAAAATATAAATGCATTTGTCTTGTTATAAATATTATATCTCTGATTACTATATAGTTAGTATATTTGCAATATCTGATAAATATAAATCAAAGTGAACTGTATCAGAACTCTAAAATCAATATTCCGCGACCGGAGAGCGTTAATTCTTTTCCTAATCCAACCTTTGTGCCCGTCAATACATCCAAGGCGGATGCCTTTGGCAATATTTCTTTATAAGGAGTTAAATCAATACTCTGTTCCTTGTCGTTTCCATTCATGAATACAGTAACCGATTTGTTCCCATATTTTCTTTCGTATGCATATATTCCTTTATTGGGAGCGAAATGTTTTAGCGTTCCTTTGGCGATGGCTTCATTTCCTTTTCTCCATTGCAGCAGTTTCTGCATATAGTCAAATGCTTCTCTTTGCCGGGCAGTGCGATTGGCGTTTTGGAAACAATTGCGTAGATCGCTTTGCCATCCGCCGGGATAGTCACACCGGAGAAGCCCGTCACCATTCGCTTTGTCTGCCGCCATCAATATCTCTGTCCCATAATAAATCTGAGGGATACCGCGGGTGGTAAACAAGAAAGCAAGTGCTTGTTTGTAGCGGTTCAGATTTTTGGTGTCTTCATCATTGCGATAGAAGCGTGAAGTATCGTGGTTGTCGAGGAATATCAGCAGATTCATGGGGGCGGCATAGACAAGGTCTTGTGTCAGATAATCATAAAGACGGAATAACCCTCCGCTCCAATCGGTGGTCTCTTCATCAAAAGCCCGATTCATGTGCTCCATTAAAGGGAAGTCCATCACTGTGCGAAGATTTGAGTTTCTGGGTGCGGCAAGTTTGCTGTCTTTTTGCCAGAAGGAAACGAGTACATTGCTGTTGAGCCAGGTTTCGCCCACGATGTTGAAGTCGGGATACTCCTCGTTGACGGCTTTACACCAGTGAGACATCATATCGAAGTCTGCGTAGGGATGCGTATCTTGGCGAATTCCGTTGATACCTGCATATTCAATCCACCAAATACTGCTTTGAATCAGATAGTTGGCTACGTGACGATTGCGTTGGTTGAAGTCGGGCATTGATTCGGTGAACCAACCGTCGACTGCTAATTTACGCTCATAGTCGGCGGCATGTATATCTTGTACACTGGCGGTTTTATAAGAAGTCTGTACATAATTTCCTCTGAAATTGAACCAGTCTTTTGAAGGCATATCCTTGAACAGGTAGTTCTCGCTGCCGCAATGATTGAATATCATGTCCATCACCACTTTCATACCTTTGGCGTGAGCCGCATCTACCAGTTTGCGGAATTCTTCATTGTTACCGAAGCGGCGGTCTACCTGATAGTAATCGGTGATGGCATAGCCATGGTATGAACCTTCTTTCATATCATTTTCCTGGATAGGGTTGAGCCAGATGGCAGTGATACCCAAATTGTCCAAGTAATCCAAATGATTTTCGATACCTTTCAAGTCACCGCCATGGCGTGCAAACGGTTCATTACGGTCTACTTTTGCTTCGAGCATTCCCGGAATAATATCGTTCGAAGGGTCACCATTGGAAAAACGGTCCGGCATAATCAGATAAAGTACATCACCGGCATTGAATCCTTTTACATCAGAAGCATCGTTTCTACGTTGTTTAATTTCGTAAGGGACAACAGTTTCTTTTTTACCTTGTTTCAAAGTTATATTGAAAGATTGGGGAGCCGCTTCCGACAAATCCATATATAAGAGAAGATAGTTCGGATTCTCTTGTTTGACTACCTCTTTCAAGAGAATGTCTTTGGCGGAAATACTCACATCACTTGACGAGATGTTCTCGCCATATAATAATACTTGTAACTCGGGATTTTTCATACCTGCCCACCAAAAGGTCGGGGCAACTTTTTTAATAATGGCTGCAGACGTGGGGTGCTGTAAGCCGAAGAGTGCGAGCAGTGTCATAAGTATAAAACTTCTTTTCATAATATATAGTATTTAATGTTATTCGGTTTGCTTGGTATTGCAAATGTAGGAGAGTAAAGAATCTCTTTTTAAGGCTGGAATAAAAATATAAATGCTCTTTTATGTTATATAATTGATTATTAGGTGGTCTGTATCCCTTGATTGGGTAGAAAATATAAATGGATATGAAAATATATTTCTTGTTTTTCTTTATTTTAATTACTTATCTTTATATATTTGTGTAATACTTAATTAATACGGAATGAGAAAAATCACATATTGTCTTATATTGTTCCTTTTTATCTACCCGTTGAGCTTGATGGCTGATAACGGATTGAATGAATCTGTACTGAAAGAGTTGGATAGGGTCATAGAGGAAAAGTATTCTTTTCATGTGCATAAAGAAAAAGAAATTGATGAAATAAAGGCTCGTCTTCACCGGTCTGGGAACAATGAAGAAAAGTATGAACTCTGCGGTTCGCTTTTTTATCTCTATCTGCATTATCAGGCCGATTCTTCTTTATATTATATAAATGAGAAAATGCGTTTGCTTCCTTTGCTTGACAAACCCGAGTTGAAGAATGAGATTATCATTAATCGTGCTGAGGTGATGGGAGTGATGGGCATGTATAATGAGGCATTGGAACAGTTGAGGCAGATTAATCCACAGGCATTGGAATTGGGACCGTTGAACTATTATTACCGTACTTTCCGGGCTTATTATGGTTGGGTGGCCGATTATACGACCAATGCGGAGGAAAAACAGAAGTATCTGGAGAAGACAGACGTTTATCGTGATTCTATTCTGGCAACAGCGCGTCAGGGAGTGGACAGAGATATCGTACTGGCGGAGAAGTACATGGTGGCAGGCAAACCGGATAGTTCACTGGTTATCCTGAATGGGCTGTTGAAGAAGAATCCTGATGAGCGGCAGAAGGCATACATCTATTATACGTTGTCCGAGGTGTATGATGTGACTGAGGATATGGATAAACAGATTTATTATTTGGCTTTGACTGCTGTGGTTGATTTGCAGTCTGCTACTAAAGAGTATGCGTCTTTGCAGAAACTGGCTCAATTAATGTATGAAAAAGGAGATATAGACCGTGCGTACAAATATCTGAATTGTTCGATGGAAGATGCTGTTTCGTGCAATGCCCGGTTGCGCTTTATTGAAGTAACTCAGTTCTTTCCTATTATTGACAAGGCTTATAAGTTGAAGGAACAGAGAGAGCGGCAGATCTCTCGTGCTTTGTTGATAAGTGTCAGCCTTTTGTCTCTTTTTCTCATTGCTGCCATTTTCTATCTGTATAGATGGATGAAAAAATTATCGGCTATGCGTAGAGATTTAAGTCAGGCTAACAAGCGATTGACTGATGTAAATGATGAGTTGGAACAGACCGGTAAGATAAAGGAAGTGTATATTGCCCGTTACCTGGACAGATGTGTGATTTATCTTGATAAGCTGGAACTCTATCGTCGTTCATTGGCAAAAATGGCGATGGCATCCCGTATAGATGATTTGTTTAAAGCCATTAAGTCTGAACAGTTTATCCGTGATGAACGGAAAGACTTTTATAATGAATTTGATAAGTCTTTCTTGGAATTATTTCCTCATTTTATTGCCTCTTTTAATAAATTATTGATAGAGGAGGGAAGAATATATCCTAAGTCGGGCGAATTGTTGACTACCGAACTTCGCATCTTCGCTTTGATTCGCCTGGGGGTGACAGACAGTAATAAGATTGCCCATTTCTTGGGTTATTCTTTGGCTACGATATACAACTATCGCAGTAAGATAAGGAATAAGGCAATAGGAGATAAAGAACAATTCGAGCACGATGTGATGAATTTATAATGCGGACTGACGCATCACTCTATACGTACGTATGTGTGGACCTTTGCTTCCGTATGTATGGGCTTACACGTTAGTATGCATGAGGCGATGCGTACTAACGTGTTTTATAATGCTCTTGTCGGTTACTGTTTCTCTTTAATAATGCCTACACACCCTGCACCGATAATGAGGAATATACCTGCCAATACCAGCATGTTGACTTCCGGGGCAACGTTGCCTGCCGTGGTAAACATTTTCAATATCATTCCTCCCAATGAAGCGGCTACGATTTGCGGGATGCAGATGGTTCCGTTAAAGAGCCCCAAATAAGTACCCATGTGCCCTCCTGTCAACGCATTGGTCAGGATGGTGAAAGGCAAAGCCAACATTGCCGCCCATGCACAGCCAATCAGGGCAAAGGATGCAAATAATGCATATTGATTGTGGATGAATAAAACAGAGATGAAACCAATGCCTCCCAGCACCAAGCTGAGTACATAGGCAAACTTTTTGTTTTTAATCACCGGAATCACCGCCGCCCAAATGACTGAGCCGATTGCCTGTACCGCAAACAGAATACCCACCCAGTCGGCAGCATTCTGATATTGTATGGATTGAGTATCGAGGACTACTTTCGCTGTACCTTCTGCCATTGTTTCCACCGTAGGAGTGTCAAAGACATTCAATGCCACAGTTCCATTGGTGTAAGTCCACATAAACATAAAGGCTGCCCAACAGAAGAGTTGCACCAAGCCTACCGTCCAAAAAGCTTTCGGTGCTTTGAGCAACAGCTTGAACATATTTGTTCTTTCCTTCTTCTCTTCATTGGTAATGCCGTGATATTCTGCATATTCTTCCGGTGGGAATTCCTTCACTTTGGCCGATGTATAAAGGACGCAAAGTATCAGGATGAATGCTCCGATATAGAAAGAATAGATGACAGAATCAGGCACGACTCCCTTGGGGGCGATATTGCTGATACCGATTGCCGCGAAGATAAACGGAAACAGATATCCTGCCAAACTTCCTGCATTACAAAGGAAACTTTGAATGGAATAGGCAAGTCCTTTCTGCTTCTCGTTGACCATATCGCCTACCATCATTTTAAAAGGTTGCATAGCCATATTGATGGAAGTATCGAGAAACATCAAAGATACCAGGCCAAAAATCATGGCGGCACTGACACTCATTCCGAAGCTTCCCGCATTCGGCAACAGGCACATGACACACACCGCAACGAGTGCCCCCACAAACAGGTAAGGAATACGTCGTCCGAAACGTGTCCAGGTGCGGTCGCTCAAAGCACCGATGATAGGTTGTACGATGATTCCTGCCAATGGTGGAAGAATCCAAAAGTAACTTAAGTCGTGAGGGTCTGCCCCCAGTGTGGAAAAGATGCGGCTTATATTAGCACTTTGCAAAGCGTAGGCTATTTGTACGCCAAAGAATCCGAAACTAATGTTCCATAGTTTCCAAAATCCTAAATCCGGTATTTTCTTCATGATATTGATATGAGTTAGAATCTGCCTGCGGCGTCAATCATTTCTTTCATCTTTTCATTAAACTTGTTGCTCTTCATCAACTCTTCCAGAGTGAGATGCATTCTGTATCTCCAATAATGGCGCGGGTTGGCCGGTACATTAATCCGTTCGGCGTCTACATTCGGGTAACGGATTTCCTCGTCCATCGATAACCAGTCTTGGAATGACAGGATACAGAGCAAAGACGGACATTCCAAATGGTTGCGCACAATCTCTTCGCAAACCCATCCCGGTGCGGCTGTGGGCACTTCGCCCCAGTGTCCCAGCACTTGGTTGTAATAGCGGCAAGTCTGTTCGTAGTCTTCTTCCCACCAGCCGCGCAATGTAGCCATGTCATGGGTAGAAATGGTGCAAACCGAACGATAAGGATACTCCCATACATGACCGAATTCGTGTTGGGGATTTTTAGGCATACGCTGAATTTCAAGGCTGAGTATCTGCAACTGTTCCATTACCCAAGGTACACAGTCGGGCACCATACCCAAGTCTTCACCACATACCAGCATCGATGTAGATTGTGTCAGGATAGGTAGTTTCTTCATCGCTTCCTGATACCAGAACTGGTTATGACGTTGATAATAATAGTGGTTATAAAGGCGGTTAAACACTTCCTTCTCTTCCGGGCTCAACACTTCAAAGATGAAATCGTTCTGCACGGCGATGCGTGGATGGTACATGGAAGGGTGTTTACGGTCAGGTACGAAAAGTACATTGCTGATTAGTGTATACAGCCCTTCGCATATATTTCTGCTTTCTTCGTCTTTCCGTTCGGCAAAGTAGGCTTCTACCTTACGCTGTGTATCAAATTCAGAACGCATTTCATAAATATCATCGTGGCAGTGTTGCACAAATGTCTCTTTCACCCTATCGGCTTTCTCACCAAAAATGCGGTTCAGGATGTTTTCATTGATGAACGGTTTTGTCATGAAATCTTTTTGGAAGGTCAGCCCATAGCTTTGTATTTCGTCTACGCTCATTGGCAGAGCAGGTACAAACTGTCCCAGTAAGCCATGAACCGAATGGGAGGGAATCTCCCAAATGCGGAAGAAGCCCAAGATGTGGTCGATGCGGTAGGCGGTAAAGTATTCTGCCATTTTGCGGAAACGCTTCTGCCACCATTGGTAATCATCCTTTTCCATTACATCCCAATTGTATGTGGGGAACCCCCAGTTCTGTCCGTTAGTGGAGAATGCATCGGGCGGTGCACCGGCTTGTCCGTTCATATTGAAATAATAAGGCTCAATCCAGGCTTCCACACTATTGCGGCTGATTCCGATGGGAATATCTCCTTTAAAGATAATGCCCTTTTCGCGTGCATAATTGCCGGCATCCAATAATTGGATGTGTAGGTTGTATTGTATATAATAATAAAAAGCAATTTCTTCGTAACAGTCGCTTTCGGGTATGCACATGGCGGCTATTTCATCTGCATGATATTCATTATGCTCGGGCCATTGGCTGAAATTGGGAGTACCATATTGATCTCTTAAATAAGAGAAAGCAGCGTAGGGGAGTAGCCAATGTTCATTTTCTTTGAAGAACTTTTTGAACTCGGCAGAGACCAGCACTTTTTTCCCCGTTTGTTGGTACATTGATTTCAGATAGGCTCGTTTGGTGTTGTTCACCGCTTCATAGTCGATTTGGGGAAGGGCATTCAGCTCTTTTCGTTTTTCTTCATAGAAAGCCAAGGCTTCTTTATCTTTCAACTTGCCCAGCTGACGTAGGTCGATGTACATGGGATGGAATGCATAAATTGAAATGCTGTTGTAGGGATAAGAGTCCATCCATGTATTGGTAATGGTGGTGTCATTGATGGGAAGAATCTGTATGGCTTGCTGGTGGGTGCTCACTGCCCAGTCTATCAGCTTCTTCAAATCACCGAAGTCGCCTACGCCAAAACTTCCTTCGCTGCGTAACGAGAAGACCGGAATGGCAGTACCTGCTACCTTGCGCGCAGAAGAAGTGAAACGGACTTCGGATTCGGGAGTGAGGTAGATTTCTCCTTTTTTCATTCCATCGATGCAGAGCAGGCGGTTATTGTGGGCCTCCCACTCTTCCACTTCTTTTGTATCGGCATTGCAGGCTACAAATTTGTATTCCAGTGGGAATTCCAGACTGGCGGCATTCAGTGTCACCGTCCATTCATTAGCTTGGATTTCTTCCATCAATACAGTTTGTTTGCAGTCCCAGTTGCCCAATGCGGCACCGCGTCCGCAAATTCCCAGCTGTTGGTGTTTGTGATGCAAGCAGGGACAGAGTGCGCGGAACGTAATACTGCAATCGGCAGGAGCCATTGTCTTTATACTGTTGGCAGATTGGTAGTCACCGCTGAATGCAGAACTATATAAATAGGATTCTTGTGGAAGGTCTTTCCAAAAGTCATCTAAGATATAATGACAGTTTCTTTTTTTTCCGGGACAGAAAATGTGGGGCATCGTTCCACTTTCCCGCCGGATACATTGTCCGTCGCGATAAACTCCATAACGGTAGGAGATAGGGATGCCTGCGGGGGCGTCTGTCATTTCGGCACTGCCTTCCCAGCGGATTCCGTCTCCGGTGCTGAGCATGATTGGTTGGTTATCGTTGCCGCATAAGGTTGCGCCGAGCATTTCTCCCCAGGCGGTGCGGTATTCGATTCGGAATGTGAGTTTCATGTTATTATCTTATTAATGGTTTATATTCCAAATAGTTTAATGTTCCAAAATTAAGACTTTCCTGCATATAATCTTCATCAAGTGATTGAAATTATAAGAAAAAGAATGTTTGTCCGAAGTTCCCTTTTTGTTTGCATTCGTCTGTTTTCCCCCATTTCATCGATAAAAATGGCAAAAGGAAATACTATGGTACTCTTTGGGAAAAGGAAATGAAATATAAATGAAAAGCAGAGAGCCTTGTGTGTGGAAGGGGGAGAATGTATATAAAAAGTCCCGACTCGGTGAAGAGTCGGGACTACCTCAAATTGTAAGATGTGAGGATTGGTTTTTTTTTAATTTTTAAATATTTAGTTGAATACAACTATTACGCGTCGATATTCGCATACGTCGCGTTTTTCTCTATGAACTCGCGGCGCGGACCTACATCATCTCCCATCAACATTGAGAAGATATAATCCACGTTCGCGGCATTTTCTATTGTTACTTGTTTCAGGATACGAGTTTCGGGATTCATCGTTGTTTCCCAAAGCTGTTCGGGATTCATTTCACCCAAACCTTTGTATCGCTGTGTATGGATACCGTTTTCCTGACCATCACCATATTTTCGGATAAATTCCTGGCGGGCTTCTTCAGTATAACAATATTCGCTGATCTTACCTTTACTGCATTTGTAGAGGGGCGGATTTGCAATATATAAGTGGCCGTTTTCGATAATTTCCGGCATATAGCGGTAGAACAGCGTCATGATAAGAGTGTCGATGTGCGAACCATCGACATCGGCATCGGTCATGATTACGACTTTATGATAACGCAGTTTGTCAATATTTGCTTTTTTGCTGTCATCGTCACCGTCCACACCGAAACGTACCCCCAATGCGGTGATGATATTGTTTACCTCATCGCTTTCAAATGCTTTGTGCCACATTGCTTTTTCCACATTCAGAATCTTACCTCTCAATGGCAGGATAGCTTGAGTGGCACGACTGCGTCCTTGTTTGGCAGAACCGCCTGCAGAGTCACCCTCGACAAGGAATAATTCACATTCTTCAGGATTACGGCTGGAGCAGTCGGCAAGTTTGCCCGGCAGTCCGCCACCACCCATCGGGCTTTTTCGCTGAACAGATTCGCGTGCTTTACGTGCGGCAATGCGGGCTGTGGCAGCCAAAATCACTTTGTCTACAATTTGTTTTGCTTCTTTCGGATGCTCTTCCAAATAATAGGTAAGTGCTTCACCTACTGCTTGGTTTACGGCTCCGCTGACTTCGCTGTTGCCCAGTTTGGTCTTGGTTTGTCCTTCAAATTGCGGTTCGGCTACTTTTACAGAGATAACGGCAATCAAACCTTCGCGGAAGTCTTCTCCCGAGATTTCAACTTTGGCCTTCTCCAATGCCTTGATGTCTTCGGCATATTTTTTAAGTACACGTGTCAGTGCACTGCGGAATCCCGCTTCGTGCGTACCGCCTTCTATCGTGTTGATATTGTTGACATAAGAATGCAGACTTTCACGATAACCGGTGTTGTACATGATAGCACATTCAATCGGGGTACCGTTCTTTTCTGTGTTCAGATAAATCACATCATCAATCAATGAGTCGTTGTTTCGGTTCAGAAAACGTACAAACTCTTTCACTCCTTCATCCGAGTGGAACACCTCTTTTTTGAAGTTTCCTTCTTCGTCTTTCTGGCGGCGGTCGGTAAGCGAGATGGTGATACCCTTGTTCAGGTAAGCCAATTCGCGCATACGTGCTTCGAGGATGTCATATTTATATTCGGTAACAGTGAAGATAGACTCATCCGGCCAAAAGGTTTGTTTGGTACCGCTGATTTCTGCCATGCCTACTTCCTTAACCGAGTACAGAGGATGTCCGCATGAATATTCCTGCTGGAAAATCTTACCATTGCGGAACACTTGTGTAGTCATGTGCTTGGACAGTGCGTTCACACACGATACACCTACACCGTGAAGACCACCGGATACTTTATAAGAACCTTTATCGAATTTACCTCCGGCATGGAGTACCGTCATGACGACTTCCAATGCGGATTTCTTTTCCTTTTCGTGGTAGTCCACCGGAATACCACGGCCGTTGTCCTGCACTGTGATGGAGTTGTCTTCGTTGATTGTTACTTCGATGTGGTCGCAATAACCGGCCAGCGCTTCGTCGATAGAGTTGTCAACAACTTCATAAACCAAGTGGTGCAAACCCTTTTCGCTGATATCTCCGATATACATGGCGGGACGTTTACGTACGGCCTCCAGTCCTTCAAGAACCTGGATATTGCTGGCCGAATAATTGTTCTCGCCGTTTATCTTTTCTTCTTCAGTCATGTTTAATTCGATTTCTTTATTTAGCTTTCAAAGATACAAAAAAATGCTGATATAGAAGGAGTCTTGGAGGATAAAAAAATTAAATTTATGGCTTGGCTGGAATAATGCCGGAGCATTTTGGATTCTTGTTTTCTGGAACGACAAAAGGCCGAATCACATGATTCAGCCTATTTTATCTTTTGGTTTAAGACTTTGCTTAAGCGAGCTTGCTAATGTGAGCAGCCAATTTAGACTTCAGGTTAGAAGCTTTATTCTTATGAATAATGTTGCGCTTAGCTAACTTGTCCAACATCTTTTGGATGCCCGGATACATTGCAACAGCTTCTGCTTTATCAGAAGTCTCACGAAGTTTTTTAACAGCATTACGCATTGTTTTAGCATAATATCTGTTATGAAGTCTTCTCTTCTCTTCCTGTCTGATTCTCTTTAGTGATGATTTGTGATTTGCCATCTCGACTAATCTTTAGTTTTGTTCTTTTATTATTTTTTATTTGTAGCCCCTGGGGGAATCGAACCCCCCTTTCAAGAATGAAAATCTTGCGTCCTAACCGATAGACGAAGGGGCCGGGCCTTTAATTGCCAGCCTTAGCTTGGCGTTTGCGTCGGAGAGTGTTTTTCTCTTTTGCGGTTGCAAAGGTAGAAACTATTTTTTAATCTCCAAAATATTCGAGTGATTTTTTTTAGTTTTTTGTTCGTTTTACCCGAAAATGACTACTTTTGTGCATGATAGAGGCTTAATAATGGAAGAATATGTTGCAAAAAACAGTTGGAATCGTACTTCATAGTCTAAAGTATAATGATACTTCGAACATTGTCGATATCTATACGCAGCACACGGGGCGGGCTTCATTCCTGGTGAAAATTCCCCGTTCGCGTAAGTCGACAGTGAAGTCAGTGCTTTTTCAGCCTCTTGCCATGGTGGAGTTTGAGGCAGACTATCGCCCGAATACCAACCTTTATCCTGTTAAGGAGGCTAAATCATGGTATCCGTTTTACACCTTGCCCTATGACCCTTATAAATCGGCCATAGCCATGTTTCTTGCCGAGTTTCTTTATCGGGCATTGCGTGAGGAGGCGGAGAACAGGCCGCTTTTTGCTTATCTGGAGCATTCTATTCGTTGGTTGGATGGATGTGAGCATGGGTTTGCCAATTTTCATTTGGTATTTTTGATGCGCTTTTCCCGTTTTCTCGGTCTCTATCCTAATACAGAAGATTATGATGAGGGATGTTTCTTTGATTTGCTCAATGCTTGTTTTACTCCCATACAGCCTTCGCATGGAGCATTTCTGAAGCCGGATGAGGCTTCTCGTATTAATATTCTGATGCGGATGAATTATGAGACGATGCACCTTTTTGCCATGAGTCGCGCAGAGCGCAACCGTTGTCTTACCATTATCAATGATTATTATCGCTTGCATTTGCCTGATTTCCCTTTGCTTAAATCATTGGATGTGTTGAAAGAACTCTTTGCCTGAAAACCGATATTTTTCTGCGGATTCAAATACGAAGTAAAGGAAAACGGGGCAGTCATTATTCTTGGGGATTTATATGTCATATCACCGACAAAGGAAGAGTAAGCTGTTTCTTAGGGTCAGCCAAAGTCTTTTAAACGGAAGATTATTACAGTCCACGGCAACAGACCGTACGGTCCACTGTAACGGACTGTACAGTCTACGGTAACGGACTATACAGTCCACTGCCGGAGACTGTAGTAATTCGACTGACAGACAGGCTTAATCGAAGGGATGCAAACGCTTATTCCGGCTAATGAAACAACGTAGGGAGTTCTAAACATATGCAGAGCGTTTGAAAACCGGAGGAGACAACATCCGGTGACTGGTGCCGGCTGGATATGTTGAATCCCCAAGAATACAAACCGGCCATAAAAAAGACAGAAGAGTGTTTCTTACACAAGACCAAGGTCTTTTCAGAAAAACTCTTCTGCCTTTTTCAAAGACTTCAGCCGCTTTTAGGCAAACGCTTCCGTCTTTTTTCTATGCTGTTTAAAGACTTTATGCCAACAGCTCTTTTACCTTAGCGGAAATGGCGCGACCTTCTGCTTTGCCTGCCAGTTGCTTGGTAGCCACGCCCATTACCTTACCCATATCTTGCGGGCCGGTTGCGCCTACTTCTGCAATGATTGTTTTCAAAGCAGCTTCCAATTCTTCGGCCCCCATCTGTTTCGGCAGATAGGCTTCGATAACGGCTACCTGGGCCAGTTCGGTTTCTGCCAGATCGGAACGGCCTTGTCCGGTGTAAATAGCAGCAGAGTCTTTGCCTTGTTTTACCAATTTCTGCATAATTTTCAGAGCAGCATCATCGGTCAGTGTATCATTGGCTCCCGGAGCGGTTTTTGCTTCGAGGAAGAATTTCTTCACATTGCGTAAAGTTTCTAATTTCACTTTATCCTTGGCTTTCATAGCCTCTTTGATATCGTTGCTGATTACGTCAAATAAATCCATATTCTCTATAATTTTAGTTGTTAAAATGTTATTGTTATGCCACCGTTTTCGGTATCGTTGTTATTGAATGTTTCCTCTTCTTCGGCTATGGCTTTGGATTGGATGCTTTCAAGCACGGTCTTGGTGCGCTGATAAGTGGGAGTTGTTTCCACCATGCTGATGATGTCATCATTATCAAGGTCTTCCAGACTGAATATATAGATGTTGTGGCGTTTTTTCTTGTTACTGTTTTTGAAAGTGTCGCGACCGTAGTAGTCTCCACGGCGTTCATCCTTGCGCTGTTCTTCTTCTTCTTGTTCTTCCAGCTTCTTTTGTTCTTCGATGGTGCGTTTGTTGAGCATGTTGTCCATGCCCGGTACGTCTTTGATGCCGAAGCCGGTTGCCAGTACAGTGAACTTCACTTTGTTTTCCAGAGATTCGTCGATGTAAAGTCCCCATTTGGTTTCCACATCTTTGCCAAACTTACTCATGAAATCATGCACTTCGTTCATCTCTTCCATCATCAGTTCGCTTTTGGTGCTGAAAGAAATGTTGAACAGAATCTTCTTTGAGTTGAAAATATCATTGTTGTTCAGCAGCGGCGAGTGCAGCGCATCATTGATGGCCTGGCTCACACGATTTTCTCCTTCACCGTATCCGGTACTCATTATGGCCACACCACCGTCTTTCAATACTGTTTTCACATCATTGAAGTCGAGGTTGATGGTACCGCGGATAGTGATGATTTCAGCAATGCTTTTTGCTGCTACAGAAAGGGTGTCGTCTGCTTTTCCGAAAGCATTCATTACACTGAAGTCGGAGTAGATGTCGCGCAGGCGTTCATTGTTGATGACCAGCAAAGCATCTACATGCTGGCTCATTTGCTCCACACCGTCCAGTGCCTGGTCTATTTTGCGGTTACCCTCGAACAAGAAGGGTATAGTAACTATACCCACGGTAAGGATATCCATGTCTTTGGCTGTTTTGGCAATGATAGGTGCAGCACCGGTTCCGGTTCCTCCCCCCATTCCGGCAGTGATAAATACCATTTTACAGCCGTCGTTCAGCATATGTTTTACATCTTCGATGCTTTCTTCGGCGGCTTCGCGTGCACGTGCAGGACGATTTCCGGCCCCCAGTCCTTCTTTACCCAGTTGCAGCTTGACGGGAACAGGTGATTCGGCCAATGCCTGATTGTCTGTGTTGCACACTACAAATGTTACATCGTGAATACCTTCTTTATACATGTGATTTACGGCATTGCCGCCGCCACCACCCACACCGATTACTTTAATGATAGTCGGGTTGTCTTGTGGGAAATCGAATGGCATTATAGTTTCATCAGACATAATCTTACTATATTATATAAGGTGATGTAATTTACTTGTTTCTTTTAATCTTCTTTCAACAGGTCATCAGAGAGTGTGGTAATTTTTTTACCGAGCTTTGACCAAAGGCTGCTGCCTTTTTTCAATTGCTTGATTTCTTTCTCCAATTCTCGTATTTGAGCATTCTTGGTTTCTACATCCAGTAGTTCTGCCTTGCTCAAAGCAGCTAATGCTTCTTTATATTTTTCGGCATTCTTTAATTCGATGGCTTTCTTTATAAAGCTTTCGCAGTCGGCAATGCGTTGCTTTTCAGCTTCTTCCTTTCTGCGTTTTTCTTCAGCTTCCTGTGCCAGTCTTCTTCTTTTTTCTTCTGCACTTTCTCCTTCTTCGGTAAAGAGTCCGGTTTGAATGGGCTGAGCCGGTTCTCTCGGATGTTCAGGGCGATAACAGTTTTCTTTTCCGGCAGCCAGCAGTGCAATGATGGTGTTGGACATTCCGTCTTTTTTCAGTTCAATTCCTCCTTTAAGGCTCAGTTGGGAGTCTTTTGCCATTCTCACCTTTTCCAGTTTGGTTCGTTTGCTGAAGGCTTCTTCCATATTTTTCAAGTTGGCTGCACCACCGGTGACAATGGCTCCTGCCAATAATTTGTCATCGTAGCCGGAGAGCACAATCTGATTCCATACGTTTGCCAATATTTCGTTGACACGCGCTTCCACAATATCTTCCAATAGGTGGGCTTCAATACTGCATTTTCCGTCGATGGCATAGTTGGGCGTTTCTTCTTCATCTTTTGACGGGTCGATATAGGCGTTACCATATTTTAGTTTCAACTCTTCGGCATCCTCTTCTTCTATTTGCTGGCTGCAAATATCTTTGGTAATATTGCTGCCACCCAAAGGAATAACTGCCAGATGGCGGAGGATATTGTTTTTATAAACCGAAACTGTGGTTGTATCTGCGCCAAAGTCGATGAGCATACACCCGGAACGTCTTTCGCTGTTGGTCAGTACTGCATTGGCAAGTGCCAATGGCGAGATGACATAGTCTGCAATTTCTATTCCTGCCTGGTGGAAACATTTATCGATATTCTGTTTAACACTGCTACGGGCAATGATGTTGAGGAAGCGCCCTTCGATATGGTCACTGGGAACACCGACAGGATCTGCTAACAAGTTGATGCCTACTTTATATTCTTGCGGGGCTACCTCCAATATATCTTGGTCGATGATGGGTACTTCGCGGTTGCTGTCCATCAGCGAGTCAATTAACTCTTGTGATATTTTAGTTTCTTCTTCCAAGTGGCGTACTTCCGTGTTGCGGATAGTGCGGAGCGATTGTCCGCCGATGCCTACATATACCTTTCCGATAGAAGCCTTTAATGTCGATTCCAGTTTCTTGATAATCGAAGTAAGGCTTTGTGCGGTCTTGTCCAGATTATAAATAACTCCTTTTCTGATGAAATCAGACGAAGGTTCGCTGGCGAGGGCCAGTACTTGTATACTTCCGTCCGGATGCTTCTTTCCTGCAATACCTGTGATCTTTGAAGACCCCAATTCTATTGCTACAATAAAATCTGTTGCTGCCATATCTTACTTCTCTTTTTTGGTACAAATAATCTGATTGCTAAATTCCAAACTGATGCGGCTGTATTTGTTCCAGCCCACCTGGTTCAGACCTTTTTTATAAAAAATCTTCAGTCTTTCAAACTTTTCCTCATAATCGCCGGGTTTCCCAAGGAAAATAATATGTTCTCCAACGCGCGGAACCAGTTCCAGCTCTTTGGCAGGAGTGACATTTATCTGTTCAATTTGGGCCTCCCATAGAGGATGATTTTGTAGGAAGATACCTAACTTATATAATTCTTTCGTGGCAAAGTCACGGTCTACACTACCGGTAACAACAGCTACATGGGCCGAACTGTTGGGTATCGGCATCACTTTTCCTTTGCTGTCAATGTAATAATTGTCTCCGTTGGCAGCCATTACCCTTAATAAAGGCAAACGCTGCGTAACTTCGATGCCTATCTTACGGCCGGGAGTGCGGTAGCATTCCACATTTTCAATCAATGGGTGCTTGCTGAGTTCATCTTCCAAAAGCCGGGTATTGATATCTCCCATTTTTTTCCCTATGGGAGACAGTTTCTTACTGTTAAGTAAGCGGAGTACTTCTTTTTGGGTGATGAAACCATGGTCGATACTGTCATTGATAATCAATTCCATACCCTTGCAAGTCTGATCTGCAGGCTTGGTATTGAAGACTGTAACTGCTACTATAAGGTAAGCTGTTATCAGTAACAAGAACAGGAGTATGAAAATTCGTTTAATCATTGTTTGTTCAGTAATTCGCAGATTTGGGGAACATAGTTTTCAATGTCTCCTGCACCTAAAGTGATTAATACTTCTATATTCTTATTTCTCAGTACATCTAGAATCTCTTCTTTTGAACACATGGATTTCTCAATGCCGGGGCGCAGATTGTCGTAAATCAATCGGCTGCTTACTCCGGGAATAGGTTTCTCTCGTGCCGGATAGATATCCACCAAAATTACTTCATCCAGCAATGACAGACTATCGGCAAAGTCTTGGTAGAAGTCACGTGTACGGGTATAGAGATGCGGCTGAAATACTGCAGTCAGTTTCTTGTCCCGGTATAAAGCACGCATGGAAAGAATACTTTGACGGATTTCAGACGGATGGTGGGCATAGTCACTCAGGAATACTACTTTGTCGTTCTTGATTTTAAAGTCAAAACGACGGTCTACTCCACGGAAAGTTTTCATGCCTTCTTTTATCTCTTCATTGGTGACACCGCTCATTTGAGCCAATGCCATAGCTGCCACTCCATTTTCAATATTAATGGCAATGGGCACCCCCAATTGAATATCATCAATATTGCCCAATGGCGAAATATAGTCAAAGAATATTTCACCGCTTCCGATACGGATATTCTCTGCATGAAAGTCACCTTCTTCTTTAGAATAGGTATATAGTTGTACACCTTCTTGTAAATCGGGTTGCAATTCAATGCCTTTGCGCATGATAAGCGCTCCCCCCGGACGAATTAAAGAAGTGTAATGGCGGAAGCTTTCCAAATAGGCTTCTTTAGTGCCGTAGATGTCCAAATGGTCGGCATCAGTAGCAGTAACTACCGATATATAAGGTGAAAGCCAATGAAAGGAACGGTCGAATTCATCAGCTTCGATGACTACATATTCACTGGTATCGGACAACAGTAAATTAGTTCCGTAATTTTTTGAGATACCTCCCAGAAAAGCGTTACAGCCTACATGGGATTGATGAAGCAAGTGGGCTGTCATGGTCGAAGTGGTTGTTTTGCCGTGTGTGCCGGCTACACAAAGACCTTTTCCGGCACGAGTTAACATGCCCAATACTTGCGAACGTTTCTGTATCTCGAATCCATTTTCACGGAAATAGGTAAACTCTTTATGTGTTTCGGGAATAGCAGGAGTATATACGACCAAAGTGCTTGATGCGTCACGGAATGATGCGGGTATTTGGTCTGAGCTGTCTTCGTAATGAATAGCTGCTCCTTCTTCTATCAACTTTTCCGTCAGTTCACTTGGAGTACGGTCATAGCCACCTACATTCTTGCCTTTTGACAAGAAGTAACGTACCAATGCACTCATACCGATGCCTCCGGCACCGATAAAGTAAACTGATTTTAGTGTATTAACATTCATTTCTCTTTCTATAATCATCAGCCAATTCATAGACTTCGCGTGCAATCACATTTGCAGAGTCTGTAAAGGCCAGTTTTGCAATATTTGTACTTAAACTCTTTAGCAATTCAGGATGTTGGACGGTTTCAATTGCTTTATCCAACAAAGCTTCTTTGGCAGCAGCATCTTTTATGTAGAGCGCTGCATTTTTATTGACTAGCGCCAATGCGTTTTTGGTTTGATGGTCTTCTGCTACGTTGGGAGAGGGTACCAGAATGACCGGTTTCTGCAATAAACAGAACTCAGAGATAGAACCGGCCCCGGCACGGCTGATTACCAAGTCAGCAGCACTGTATGCCGATGCCATGTCGCTAATGAAATCGGTAACATGAAGCATGGGCAGTTCCCCTGCTTTAGCCACGGCTGCACGAACTTCATCAATGTAAATCTTACCGGTTTGCCAGATGAACTGCACACCTGATGTGCGTATCTTTTCAAGTCCTTCCATCATACAGTGGTTGATAGTACGTGCGCCAAGACTTCCTCCCAAAATAAGGACAACTTTCTTTTCGGGGTTAAGACCAAAGGAACGGATGGCTTCTTCGCGACTGATAGTATGATTGAGTAACCCTTGGCGTACAGGATTACCGGTCAGGATGATTTTATCTTTTTCGAAGAAACGTTCCATACCGTCGTATGCTACACATATCTTGCAGGCTTTTTTTGCCAACAGTTTATTCGTAACTCCGGCATAAGAATTCTGCTCTTGCAACAAGGTGGGGATTCCCATCATACCGGCTACTTTCAATGTAGGGCCGCTGGCATATCCACCAACTCCGACTGCTGCATGAGGACGGAATTCTTTGATTATTTTGCGTGCTTTCCACTGGCTCTTTGCCAGTTTGTAAAGAACGGATATATTTTTCAGCAAGTTCTTACGGTCGAACCCTGCAACGGGTAAACCTTTTATCGGATAACCGGCAGCGGGAACACGATGCATTTCCATTCTGCCTTCAGCACCTACGAACAGGATTTCCGCTTCGGGATGTTGCTCTTTAATGGCATTGGCAATGGATACGGCAGGGAAAATATGTCCGCCGGTTCCTCCTCCGCTGATGATAATTCTTAAATTCTCTTCCATTTCTTGCTCTATTTTGATGCAAAGTTATGAATAAACTCCTAATATGTTCAGTCTTAGACTGATTTATTGTTTTCGGAAGCTTCTGTCGGTATTGTTTCGTCTGTCGGAATAGATTCTGAAACCTCCGAAAGCGTATCTTCGTTTCCAGGTTTGCTGGCTGCTTCTGCTGTTACCAGGCCTCGTGCGTGTTCCAGCAAAATTTGGGTAGCTGCTTGCAACTTGACTTCGGCAGTAGTCTCTTCTTCCTGTTTCTTTTGTTCTTCTTTCTCTGCTACATATCGGCTGACACTGAGAATCATGCCGATATAGGCGCAGTTGATTAAAGTAGAGGTACCTCCCTTACTGATGAGAGGCAATGGTTGTCCTGTAACAGGGAAAAGACCTACTGCCACCATCATATTCAACATAGCTTGAGAAACTAGCAAAATGGCAATACCCATGACAAGAAATGCGGGAAAAGCTTTTTCGCTTTTTCGAGCTATCTTTCCGGCGCGCATCAGCAACCAAATGTAGAGTACGACAACAAAGCCGCCTCCCAACAACCCAAGCTCTTCGATGACGATAGCAAAAATAAAATCGGAAAATGCTTGCGAAAGGAAATCTCGCTGGACACTGTTGCCCGGCATTTTACCAATGATATTGCTGGAGGCAATGGCGATATTGGCATGGGCAATCTGGGCATTCTTGTCAATATCATATTTGGCGGCCGGAACCGCTTCTTTATCTTCGAAGAACCCTTTAATACGATTCTGCCACGTCTCTACACGATGCATCATCGGTATATCACGATATTGCTTTGCGGGTGTTACCATAATCATTCCTATAAATATGACGGCAATGACTCCTACGATAGAAATCAGCTTGAGAAGTTGCTTCCATGGTACGCGACCGATAATCATCATCAGAAAAACGACTCCAAACAGTAACATGGCTGTTGAACCGTTCTCGGGAGCAATCAATATGAATACGATACCGGTAATCCACATGATATATTTGAATGCCTTCGGGTTGGCGCCGTCTTCTTCCTGAAACTTGGAAAGAATGAAAGCAGTAACGATAATAACAGCCATTTTTGCAAGCTCGGACGGTTGAAACTGGATGCCGAAAAAAGTCATCCATCGGGCTGCTCCGTTCACACGGTCACCTGTAATGATACCCATCCCCATTACGAATACCAATAAAACTGCTGATATAGGTAATAAGAAGAAGGGAAGAACCCTAAACCACTTGCAGGGAATGTTATGCACCAGTACCACAATACAAGCACCTACCATCAGGATAACACTATGCTGGGTGATGGGCCCCCAATGGTCTCCACTTTTATAAGTAAGCGTACTGGCAGCGCTGAATACCTCTACAATGGAAATCAAACAAAGAAACAGGAAGATAATCCAGATTACTTTGTCGCCCTTGAATAAGTCTTTTATCAGGTCCATGCTATTTAATTTTCAGTTTATACGTTGAAATAAATAAGATTACCTCTTTTACAATGCTCTTACACAGTCTTTAAATTGCTCGCCGCGGTCTTCGTAACTTTTAAAAAGGTCGAAGCTGGCACAACAAGGGCTTAACAGTACTGATTCACCTTTCTTTGCCATGCGATAGGCTGCGTCCACAGCATCTTTCATGCTTTGAACGTCAGCTGTGGGAAGTCCGAATGGGTCGAAAAACTCATGCAGCTTTTCATTATGTAATCCCATATAAATGAGTCCTACACATTTCTCTTTTACCAAGTCGGCGATTTCATTGTAATCATTACCTTTATCTTTTCCGCCTAAAATCAAGACTGTTTTTGTCTTCATGCTTTGTAATGCATACCAACAAGAGTTGACATTGGTGGCTTTTGAGTCATTGATATAGTCTACTCCTTTTACGCGGCATACTTTTTCCAGGCGGTGTTCCACTCCTTTGAAGTCTCCTAAGGCTTCGCGGATACATTCTTTGCGAATGCCGGCCAGGTTAGCAGAAATACCGGCTGCCATGGAGTTGAATAAATTATGAGTGCCGGTCAGGGCCAACTCTTCTTGTTCCATATTGAAAGCAATCGGTTTGGTGAAGCATACCTTGTCTTTCTCAACATAGGCTGCTGCTCCTTCTTCTTTTTGCTCGGCAAAGGGATAGTAGTGTCCGTGAATTCCATATTTATGTAGCTCACGCTGAATAATCGGATCATCATTCCAGAAAATAAAGGCATCTTCGTCCGTCTGATTTTGTATGATACGGAATTTTGCATCCACATAATTCTGCATCTTATGGTCATACCGGTCTAAATGATCCGGGGTGATATTCATCAGCACCGCAATATTGGCATGAAATTTATACATATTATCCAATTGGAAGCTACTCAGCTCAATTACATAATAATCATAATTGTATTCAGCCACTTGGAAAGCAAGGCTTTGCCCTATATTCCCGGCCAGACCGACATTCAGTCCTGCCTTTTTAAAGATATGATAAATCAGGGAAGTAGTGGTGGTTTTGCCATTACTGCCTGTAATACAAATCATTTTTGCATTTGTATAACGTCCCGCAAATTCTATTTCAGAGATAATAGGGGTTCCTTGTGCTTTCAGTTTCAAAATCATCGGGGCATCATTAGGGATACCGGGGCTTTTTATTACTTCATCAGCATTTAGTATCAACTCTTCCGTATGCTTTCCTTCTTCCCATGCAATGCCTCGTTCGTTCAGCATATCTTTGTATTTGCTCTTAATCATAGACATGTCTGAAACAAATGTATCAAAACCTTGTTTCTTAGCCAGAACTGCTGCTCCCGCACCGCTCTCTCCGGCTCCTAATATGACAATTCTCTTAGCCATAATCAATTTTTGTTTATCTTATCTTTAATGTAATAATTGTAATTGCAGCCAGTACGATGGTGACAATCCAGAAACGTACTGTGATTTTTGATTCATGGAATACATTGCCGGGTTTTGTAAAAACATAGCTGCAATTAGGGTCTAGTTGTGCTAATGTAGTGCGGAAATGGTCATGGATAGGTGTACGCTTGAAAATGCGTTGGATATGTCCTTTCTTTTTCCCGCTTTTGAAATATCTTACTTGAAGAATGACCGATAAGTTTTCTATCAAGAAGATTCCGCAAAGGATGGGTATAAGCAATTCCTTATGGATAATAATTGCAAATACCGCTATGATACCACCAATGGTCAAGCTTCCCGTATCGCCCATGAACACTTGTGCCGGGAATGCATTGTACCAAAGGAAACCGATGAGTGCACCGATAAATGCACATATAAATATAACCAGTTCTTCGCTGCCGGGGATATACATTATATTAAGATATCCGGCGTATTCGATGTGACTGGACACATATGCTAGAATTCCAAGTGTTAGACCTATGATGGCGGAGTTTCCGGCTGCCATTCCATCCATGCCATCGTTCAAATTGGCACCATTTGAAACTGCCGTTACAACAAAAATGGTTACTAAAACGAATAATATCCATCCGGCAGTTTGGGCATGGTCACCTAGGAAACCGACAAAATCGGCATAATCCAAGTTGTTGTTCTTAAAGAATGGTATCGTTGTCTTTGTTGACTTTTCATTTTGAGCTTTATGGACAATCTCCACTATTTCTCCTCCTTTTTGTATTTCCACATTCTCACGGATAACTACGTTAGGGCTTAAATAGAGAGTCAATCCTACGATTAATCCCAAACCAACCTGACCGATAATCTTAAACTTGCCGTGCAAGCCTTCCTTGTCTTTACGGAAAACTTTGATATAGTCATCCAAAAATCCTAATGTGCCTAGCCAAACAGTAGTGATCAGCATCAATATCATATAAATGTTATCCAGTTTCCCCAATAAAAGACAGGGAATAAGGATAGCAACAATAATAATGATTCCTCCCATTGTAGGAACGCCTACTTTTTTTACATTAAAAGGGTCGATAGAAGCATCGCGTTGGGTCTCTGTAATCTGTTTCCGTTTCAGTAAGTTAATAAAATATTCTCCGAAGATGGCAGATATCAACAATGAGAGGATGACAGCCATCAAGGAACGGAATGATACATAACCGAACATTCTAGCTCCGGGAAAATCACACTGCTCTAAAAAATTAAATAAATAATATAGCATTTCTTGTTGGTTTATTCATTAGCAAATATATCTTTCAATACCTCCTTATCATCAAAATGGTGCTTTATACCTTTTATTTCCTGATAATTTTCATGCCCTTTTCCGGCAACCAGCACAACGTCTTTGGCTTGGGCAAGCATGCATGCTGTACGGATAGCTTCTTTTCGGTCTGCTATGCTGATGACCTTACGCATATTTTCTTTATTCAATCCTGCAAGCATATCATTGATAATATCCTGTGGCTCTTCAAAGCGGGGATTGTCTGACGTGATGATGACTTTGTCACTTTGCTTGGCTGCTTCTTGAGCCATTAAGGGACGTTTGCCTTTATCACGGTTGCCGCCCGCACCTACAACCGTAATCACCTTTCCTTTCCCGTTCAATACCTCGTGGATGGCATTCAATACATTTTCTAGTGCATCGGGAGTATGTGCATAATCGACGATGGCTGTATAACCTTTGGGTGAACGCAAGGAATCAAAACGTCCGGCAACAGGACGTAGTGTACTTAAAGCAAGAAGAACATCTTCCGGTTTCTTTCCCAACAGACAGCCTGCGCCATAAACGGCTAATAAATTAGAAGCGTTAAAACGTCCGATAAATTGCACGTTAACTTCTACATTGTTAATGTCCAGCAGCATTCCTTCAAATCCGTCTTCAAGTACTTTGCCTTTAAAGTCACTGAGGCTGCGGAGAGAATAGGTGCTGACTTTCGCTTTGGTATTCTGTGTCATAACCAAGCCGTTTCTATCGTCCAGGTTGGTTAGGGCAAAAGCACTTTTCGACAAGCCATCAAAGAATGCTTTCTTGGCTTTCAGGTAATTCTCAACCGTTTTGTGATAATCCAGATGGTCGCGCGTTAAATTGGTGAAAATACCTCCGGCAAACTTTAAACCTCCGATACGCTTTTGGGCAACAGAATGTGAACTGACTTCCATAAAGACATACTTGCAACCTTCGTCTGCCATACGGCCTAATAATTGATTTAATGTAATGGGATCAGGAGTAGTATGGTCTGTGGGAACTGCTTCATCGTCAATATAATTACAGACTGTGGATATTAAGCCGACCTTATAACCGAATTTGCGGAACATATTATATAATAAGGTGGCAATGGTGGTTTTACCGTTTGTCCCGGTAACGCCTACCAACTCCAGTTTTGATGTTGGGTCACCATAAAAGGCAGTAGCCAGTTTCCCGACAATATCTTCTGTATCGCCTACTTTGATATAAGTAATATTTTCATTCAATGTTTCGGGAAGAGTCTCGCACACCACTGCAACGGCACCTTTTTCTATTGCTTTTGTGATATAAGCATGTCCGTCTGTCTGCGTACCTTTTACAGCTACAAACACATGTTCCGGTTCAATAAGGCGTGAGTCTATATTGATTCCTGAAATCTCTTTGGTGGTATTGCCAATGATCTCGCTTACGGTTATACCTTTGATAATCTCTTCCAGTTTCATATCTTTCTTCTATATTAATTTAATCGTAATTGTATGGTTTGTCCCTTGCGTATGGTATTGCCGGCAGGAATACTCTGCGACTTGACTTTACCCATTCCGCTTAGACGGGTTTTCAAACCGATACTCTCCAATAGGTAAACAGCATCTTTGGCGCCCATGCCGATTACGCTTGGTACCAGTTTATTATTTATTTCTTTTTTGCTGAACATTACATTGTCGGGATTTGTCGTAACGTTCCCCCAAACCGGTTTGTCAATTGAATAGCTGTTTGACAGACCGGTGGTTCTTATATCAATCTGATTCAGTATATAGTTTGCAGCTCCTATATCCCCATGTTTCACGTCAGGAACTAAGATAGAAGTTGAATCTTTCGCACCTTGTAAGTCCTGAGCAAGATGTTTTGCAAACACACGCTCGGCAATATTGCGGAATACAGGGCCGGCCATACCGCCTCCCGATGCCGGATAGCCATTCTTCTGAATGGCTACGATACAACTGTATCGGGGAGATTCGGAGGGGAAATAGCCGCAGAAGCTAACCAAATATTGGCGCATACCATTGGTGTATCCCGATCTTCCCTGAGATACTTGAGCTGTACCTGTTTTTCCTGATACATGAAACTGTTTGGAACCTGCTTGTCGTCCTAATCCCTCGCTAACCACCTTTTCAAGAATAACTTGTATCTCTTGAATTGTTTTGGGAGAAGCTATTGCCGGATTAAGAACCTCGGTCGGAATTTCTTTCACAACTTGTCCGTCTTTCATAATCGCCTTGACAAATTTAGGTTTAACCATCACACCATTGTTTGCTATAGCGTTATAGAAAGTTACCGTACTGATAGGAGGAATCTGTGTCTCATATCCGATAGACATCCATGCCAATGCTGTTTTTGACCAATTGTTTTTGTTGGGCATACGGATAAATGGATCACCTGCTCCCGGGATATCCAAATGAAGTGGGGACGCTATACCTAATTTATATAAGCCTTGCACATACTTCTCAGGATGGTCGTGATAGTTTTGGTCTATTAACCGTGACACACCAATATTGGAAGAATACATTAATGTTTGCGTAGTAGTGATTACGCCATATCCTCCACGATGCCAGTTATGGTCTTTCATACGGGCGCCATGCATATTATAAACACCGTTTCCGGTATCAATTGTTTGGTCGGGTGTTATTTTTCCGTCTTCAAGAGCTACCATGATAGAGGCTGTCTTAAAAGTAGACCCGGGTTCCATCATATCGGAGACCGCATTATTGCGAATCTCTCTGTATACTCCATCAGCACATTTGGTCATATTGACAATAGCTTTGATTTCTCCGGTTTGAACTTCCATTAAAATAGCAACTCCTACGGTTGCATTAATTTCTTTCAATTTATCGACCAATGCTTTTTCTGCGATATCTTGCATACCGACATCGATTGTCGTAATGATATCACATCCGTCAACAGGCGGTATATCTACTATGTTCAAGTATTTGTTCATCACTTTTTGGCGGTGAGTAATACCTTCACGTCCCTTTAGTATAGAATCGTAAGAAAGTTCCAAACCATTCTTGGCGCCTTGCTCAATGTCGGGATACATATCGCCTAATGTACGCATGGCTAATGAACCGAATGGTTTTTTGCGCTGGTTGAATGCCTGTTCGTGAAATCCACCCTTGTATTTGTTTAAGTTGAAGACGGGCAGACGTTTAGCCTCTTTATATTGTATATAGGATATTCGTTTGGGATAAAGCAGGTAGTTGCGGCTTCCCTTTTTTCTACCTTTTAATATATGGGATTTGAATTCTGCTTTGCTCTTATCCGGGAAAATCTGGTGCAGACCATCACAGATGGAGTCCATATAGAGCATCAGTAATGAGTCTTTCAGATGGCCGCCGGCTTTGAAGTCCATATAAATTTTGTATTCCGGAAGACTGCTTGCCATTAATTGCCCATCAGAAGAGATAATGTTTCCGCGGGTTGGGCGAACGGTTACGTTTTCTTTCACAAAACGGTCGGCTACATCTTTCCAATATTGCCGTTCGGCAAACATGATGACGCCGGCTTTGCAAATTATTGCAATACCTATCAATACCATCATCAATATGATGAAGGAATAACGGGTCATTATGTTCTTTTGGTTCGGCATCATAATTTTAGTCTTTTTTTATCAGATAAGGACGGTTGGTCGCTGTTTGTAAATGACTCTCTTCCGTCGATATATATTCTTCGATACGTGACTGACGGCTCTTCTCCATTAATTCGGATGAACGGGTGAGAGCATCATATTTAATATCTACTAAATCTTTCTTTAGCTTGTCTATTTCAATCAATTCCTGTTGGCTTTTATAACGGTTGTTAATGTAGCACACCGTTAATATCATAATAAGGATAAGTAAACGAGTTTGTCTTTTAAAGAAGTCGTTTGCTAAAATATCTCCTCCTAATATGCTGCGGATAGACATGTGTTTAGGAGAAGTAGCGGTGTGCTCTTCCTTGGCCTGTTGCGTATTTTGCTTTTGTTCTTCTTCCATCTCGTTTATTTTTTTTCTGCAATTCTCAATTTAGCACTACGTGAACGGGGGTTTTGTTTCACCTCTTCGTTACCGGCAACGATTACTTTGTTATTTATCAGCTTGAATGGCGTTTGTACATTTCCGAAAAAATCTTGTTCCATTTTTCCTTCCACATTGCCGGTCTTCATGATATTTTTCACCATTCGGTCTTCCAGGGAATGATAGGTAATAACCACTAAACGTCCGCCCGGTTTCAGAGCTTCTGTAGCTGCATAAAGCATTTCCTTTAATGCTTCCATCTCTTGGTTGACTTCAATGCGTAAAGCCTGAAATACTTTTGCTAGTTCTTTCTTTTCGCGTTCACGGCCAAATAAGGGTTTAATGATTTCCAAGAAATCACCAATCGTAACAATTGGTTTGTCTGCACGTGCTTTTATGAGGACGGATGCCAGCTTGCGGCTGTTCTTCAATTCTCCATAGAGATAGAAAATGTCGGCAAGTCGTTCCTCATCGTAAGTGTTTACCACATCGGCTGCTGTCATGCCGGCACGTTTGTTCATGCGCATATCCAACTTTCCTTCAAAACGAAATGAGAAACCGCGTTCCGAATCATCAAAATGATGAGAAGAAACACCCAAGTCCGCTAAAATGGCATCTACACCTTCTATGTTATGATAACGAAGAAAATTATGTAAATAGCGGAAGTTGCTGCGTACAAAAGTAAAACGCCGGTCGTTTACAATGTTCTTTTCGGCGTCTTCGTCCTGATCAAAACTGAGCAAGCGTCCCGTATGATCCAGGCGATTCAGTATTTCTTTGGAATGACCGCCACCCCCGAATGTTACATCTACATAGATGCCTCCGGGTTGGATGTTCATTCCGCTTACACTCTCGTCCAGTAGTACCGGTATGTGATATATCTGTTCTGTTTCGCTCATTCTAATCCTTCATTATTGTTGTTTCCCATTATTTCTTCTAGCTCCTTGCCGAAATCTTCAGGCGCAATGAACGGCTTGTCTGCAATTTCCTTTGCCCATATTTCGATAGTATCATCCATTCCGATGAATCTGACCTCTTGCCGGATGTCTGCCAGCTTTAAGTATCTTTTGGGAATGAGAAAACGTCCGTTACCGTCCAGTGTGATGATTTCTACGTCTGATACAAATTGGCGAAAAATCATCTGATGTTTGGAGTTCCAACGATTGAGCTTGCTGCGCAGTTCGTTCATCTGCTCATTCCATACACTTTCCGGGTATAAAACCAGGCAATCCTGATAGGTGTCTTTACGTAAAATCAGGCATTCTTCGGCTGCCGTTTGTAACTGCTTCCTGAATACAGCCGGGAAAAAGACTCTTCCTTTTGCATCTGTTTTTGCTTCCGAATTGCCGAGAAATCTCATGTTTATACCTTATTATATTATTCAGGTTGTAAAATTACACAATTCCCCACAATTCCCCACAATAAAACCAAGAAAATATTTCGAGAAGTTTTCAACAGGTTGTTAAAGTAGCTATACACTTGGTAAACAGGAAGTTTAATTTTAATAATTTTCTTATAAAAAGGAGTGAAATCCGGTTTGTGTGAGAAATGAAAAAAGGAGGTTGAATAATTGCACATTCGTTTTTAAACTGCGCAAAAATAGTGCGCTTTGTATTGCCTCAGACACAAAAACTCTTAATTTTTTTAGAGAAGGGTTCATTTTTCTGTCATAAATTGCCAATATAAAAAAAGATAAGTTACTTTTGCAATGAAAAGACATTTATAAAATGGCTGACGACTCTATATTTTTAATTGACATAGATAAGATTTTAAAGACGAAAGCAGGGAAGAAATCCAAATACATTCCCCGCTTTGTTACTTCATACTTGAAGCGTATTGTGCATCAGGATGAGTTGAACGTCTTTCTGCATGACTCCAAAGATAAAGTCGGAGTTGAATTTTTGGAAGCTTGTATGGAGTTTCTGGATGCTAAAGTGGAAATTAAAGGTCTGGAAAACTTGCCTAAAGAGGGTAAGTGCACTTTTGTGAGTAATCATCCGCTGGGAGGACAAGATGGTGTTGCTTTAGGATATATTCTTGGGAAGCACTATGGCGGTAATGTCCGTTACTTGGTTAATGATTTGTTGATGAACCTGCACGGCTTGGCGCCGTTGTGTATTCCAATCAATAAAACCGGTTCTCAGTCCAGAGATTTTCCTAAAATGGTAGAAGCGGGTTTTTCTTCTGATAATCATATCATTATGTTTCCCGCCGGACTCTGTTCGCGTCGTCAGAATGGTGTGATAAGAGATTTGGAATGGAAAAAGACTTTCGTAACCAAGAGCGTGGAGACGCAACGCGATGTAGTACCTCTGCATTTTGAAGGACGGAACTCGGATTTTTTCTATAATTTGGCCAACTTATGTAAATTTGTAGGTATTAAGTTTAATATTGCTATGCTTTATTTGGCTGATGAAATGTTGAAAAATCGACATAAAACTTTTACCTTGACCATTGGTAAACCTATTCCCTGGCAAACTTTTGATAAGTCTAAAACTCCTGCGCAATGGGCGCAGTTTGTAAAGGACGTTGTCTATAAACTATAACAGACAAAGGAGAGAGAAATATATATGGAAGAGATTATTGCACCAATTAACAAAGAAATCCTAAAGGCGGAATTAACAGAGGATAAGCGCCTTAGATTTACTAATAAAAGTCATAATGAGATTTATGTCATAACCTATCAGGATTCCCCCAATGTAATGAAGGAAATCGGTCGTCTGCGTGAGATTGCTTTCCGTGCTGCGGGAGGAGGTACAGGAAAGTCAATGGATATTGATGAGTATGACATTATGGAGAATCCCTATAAGCAGTTGGTGGTATGGAATCCGGAAGCTGAAGAAATATTGGGTGGCTATCGTTATCTGTTAGGCGATGAGGCTCAATTTGATGAACATGGAAAACCACTTTTGGCAACAGCCCATATGTTTAATTTCTCCGAAACATTCTTGAAAGAATACCTGCCTTATACCGTCGAACTCGGACGTTCGTTTGTGACGCTGGAGTATCAGTCGACACGTGCAGGTTCAAAAGGTTTGTTTGCTCTTGATAATTTATGGGATGGCTTGGGAGCCTTGACGGTTATCAAACCGAATGTGAAGTATTTCTTTGGCAAGATGACAATGTATCCCAGTTATCACCGTCAGGGACGTGATATGATTCTTTACTTCCTCAATAAGCATTTTGGCGATAAGGATAAACTGATTACTCCGATGAAATCGTTGGAAATTGAAACGGACCCGGAACTATTGAAGAACTTGTTTTGTTATGAATCTTTCAAGGAGGATTATAAGGTGCTTAATACTGAGGTGCGTAAGTTGGGCTATAATATCCCCCCATTGGTAAATGCATATATGAGTTTATCTCCGACGATGCGCATGTTTGGTACTGCTATTAATTATGGATTTGGTGATGTTGAAGAAACTGGTATTTTGATTGCTGTCAATGAAATATTGGAAGAGAAGCGTGTGCGTCATATTGAATCTTTTGTGAAACAGCATCCGGAATCATTGAAGATAACCTCGGGGGCGCATCCTGTTTTAACGAAATAAGTAATTGTATATACATAGAGAGGCCGTGAGGCCGGACAGGTAATTGCCGGAAGGCAGTTGAAGTATTCGGGCAGGTGTAAACTTGCCCGAATGTCTTTTAGGGATAACCTGTGTCGTTTTTCTCCGATACATTAAAACCACTCAGAAACAGTTGATGATATAATAAGTTGCACATACTTATGCCTTCATGCTCTTGTTTTTTGTTTCTTTTGTCGATGAAAGTAAGATATTCGTTAGTCACGGCTGTGGTTAAGTTTAACCACGGCCGTGACTAACTTTAACCACCCGGGTGAGCAGGCTTAACCACGGCCGTGGCTAAGCAATTGCAATAGGCTTCTATACAGCCGGAAGACTGTTGCCTTTTATTTTGCGGTAAAGGTCGAGCGCGTACACGTCGGTCATTCCGGATATATAATCGAGTACAGCCTGTATTTTTTCATACAAGGTAGGTGCATTCACATTATATTGGCTTGACATACGATTGATAAGTAGCTGTGAATAAGCTTTTTCTGGCGTACGCACTGCATTGATCATCAAGTCGATCAGCGTGCTGATTACCCGGAAACCGGCAAGTTCTATATCCAGCACATCACTCGAACGGTAAATCTTATGAAAAGCAATCTCCGAACAATGCTGGTATGCCTCTTTTAAAGGAGAACCGATATGTTTGATGAGTGACCCTTCAAACTCTCCTGAAAGGATTTCTTCTTCATGCTCTACGAATACCCGGGTGCATTCTTTTATCAATGCTCCGATGACTGAAGAACGAAGATAGGCAATCTGTTCATTAACATCCGTTACAATCCGGCAAATCTCTTCTATTCGCTGCTTTCTTTTGTCATCGAAGAATAAACTATATAACTCTTTTGTCTCGGCATGGGTCAGTAACTTCAGCTTGTGAGCGTCTTCTATATCCATCATTTGATAACAGATATCGTCTGCTGCTTCTACCAGATAAACCAGCGGATGACGGGCGTATCTCAATGGTTCTCCTTCTTGGCTCAGCCGGGTGATTCCCAACTCGGTAGCTATTTTTTGGAAATCTGCTTCTTCGCTCAGAAAGAAGCCGAACTTTGATTTTTTTCCTGCCAGACGTGAAGAAAAAGGATACTTTACAATAGAGGCCAGGGTGGAATAAGTCATCACGAATCCACCTTTACGTCTTCCTTCAAACTGATGCGTCAAGAGCCGGAAAGCATTGGCGTTTCCTTCAAAGTGTATCAAATCATCCCATTCTATCGATGAAAGCTCTTCTTTCAAGGCTATTCCTTTCCCTTCCGAGAAGTAAGTTGAGATGGCTTTCTCTCCGGAATGTCCGAAAGGAGGGTTCCCTAAATCATGTGCCAGACAAGCTGCCGATACGATAGAACCTATTTCTGATATATGAGAGTCTGCCAGTTCAGGATGTTTCTGCAATAGCCGGCTGGCCACATCATTTCCCAAAGAGCGCCCTACACACGACACTTCCAGACTGTGCGTCAGGCGGTTGTGCACGAATATGCTTCCCGGCAATGGAAATACCTGCGTTTTGTTTTGCAAACGACGGAAAGGGGCAGAGAAAATCAGCCGGTCATAGTCGCGTTGAAACTCGGAGCGGTCGTCTTTCCGTGCTTCGTGCAGCTCTTCCAGTCCGAAGCGTTTATTTGATATTAATTGTTTCCAGTTCATAATTCGGGGTTTATATGTTTGCAAAAGTATAAAATCTCCGTTTAAAAAACTGTAAACGCTTAGATAAATCCATTGAATTGTGTAGATTTGCATCTTATTAGATAAGTTAATTTTGAAAATGAAAGTACAGGTAATCAATAAATCAAAGCATCAGCTTCCCCAATATGCTACCGGGCAATCGGCGGGAATGGATATCCGCGCTAATTTGGACGAACCGATTGTATTAAAACCTTTGCAGCGCTGTCTTGTTCCGACAGGATTGTATATTGCCCTTCCCAAGGGGTTTGAGGCACAAATCCGCCCACGCAGCGGCTTGGCTCTCAAGAAAGGTATTGGTGTATTAAATTCTCCCGGTACTATCGATGCCGATTATCGGGGAGAGATTTGTATTATCCTGATTAACTTTTCGGCGGAGGAATTTACGATAGAAGATGGAGAGCGAATTGCACAGATGGTCATTGCCCGTCATGAACAGGCCGAATGGCAGGAAGTGGAAGTCTTGGATGAAACTGAACGTGGTGCCGGGGGCTTTGGACATACCGGTAAAAACTAGAATAGAATAATGAATAACAGACAAACAACTAAAAGATATTTGCCGCTATTGTGGCTTTGCCTTGTGGCTCTGCTCATGTCGTGCGGAACCATGCGGAAGGCGTCTTCTTCCCAAAAAACGCCGGCAGAAGAGCAGAAAGACCCGCTGACACCCGAACAGCGACGTAAATACGATTATTTTTTCCTGGAAGCACTCCGCATGAAGGAAAAAGGTGACCTTGACGCCGCTTTTGAAATGTATAGCCATTGCTTGGACATTTATCCGCAGGGGGCGGCGACTTTATATGAGATAGCTAAATTTTATATGTTTCTCAATCAGCCTGACAAGGGTGAAAGGGCTTTGAAGGAGGCAGTGGCGGCCGACCCGAATAATTATTGGTATAATCAGACACTTGCTGCTTATTATCAAAATAAAGGGGAGGCGGCAAAAGCAATCTATGTTTATGAAGACATGGTAAGTCATTTCCCAAAACGATTGGAACCATTGATGTCGTTGGTGGACCTTTATAACCGTACCAAAGACTATCAGCAGGTAATCAATACACTGAACCGCCTGGAGGAACGTGATGGAAAGTCTGAGGCTATCAGTATGGAGAAGTTCCGCATGTATTTGGCGATGGACAACGACGAACAAGCGTTTACCGAAATCGAGAATCTTGCGAAAGAATATCCATACGATATGCGCTATCTCACTATCTTGGGAGATGTTTATATGAACAACGGAAAGGAAGAAGAGGCGTATTCCATCTTCCAGAAGGTGTTGAAAGAAGAACCGGGATATGCTCCTGCCATGCTGTCTATGGCTACTTATTACGAGAAGAAGGGAGAAGACAGTCTGTATCAGGCTCAGTTGGACTCTATACTGTTGAACGACAGGGTGGAGAGCAATACTAAGATGAACATCATGCGTCAGCTCATCCTTCGTTCGGAACAAACCGACAAGGATAGTATCAAGATAGCCGGTTTGTTTAATTCCATGCTCGAAAGAAAACAGGAAAATGCGGACATCGCTATGTTGGCAGCTCAATATCTGCTGACCAAGAAGATGGACAAGGAATCCGTTCCTGTGCTTCATAAGGTGCTTGAGATCGATCCCGAAAACATTCCTGCTCGCCTGCAACTTCTGAGTTTCGCCATTCGCGAGCAAGATATGGATGAGGTGATAGCACTTTGTACTCCGGCATTGGAGTATACTCCCGAAACATTGGAATTCTATTATTATCTGGGACTTGCTTACCATCAGAAAGATCAGCCTGACGAGGCACTCGAAGTTTTTAAGAAAGGGGTGAACCAGGTAAATGAGAAAAGCGATAAGAATATCGTATCAGATTTCTATGCCATTATGGGAGATTTGTATCATATCAAGAAAATGAATGTCGAGGCATACGCTGCTTATGATTCGGCTTTGGTTTATAAAGAGGATAATATCGGTGCTCTCAATAATTATGCTTATTATCTGTCGGTAGAACGCGAGCACTTGGATAAAGCGGAGGAAATGAGTTATCGCACTGTCAAGGCTGAGCCGACAAACGGAACTTATCTCGACACATATGCGTGGATACTTTTTGAAAAAGGAAAGTATGCTGAAGCCCGTATTTATATTGATCAGGCCATGCAGAACGAGGGTGACAAGAGTTCGGTGGTGGTGGAACATTGCGGAGATATTTATTATATGAGCGGCGAAAAGGAAAAGGCATTGGAGTATTGGCGACAAGCCGAGAAGCTTGCCAATGAACCGCCCCAAGAAGGCAGTGAACCGCGTGACGAGAAGGAATTGAAATTATTAAAGAAGAAGATTGCACAAAAGAAATACTTTGCAGAATGATGAAGCGTATCTATATTTATTTGTTCGGAGCCGTATTGCTGGCATTCGTTTCTTCCTGTTCTTCTACCAAGAGCATGAAAAAGAGCGTGTCTATCGGTAATTTGTCGGAAACGGAGTATATGACTGAGGTTCTCAACCGTGCGCCGGCATGGGATGCTTTGACGGCAAAGATGTCAATGGCTGTCGACCTGAACGGAAAGGGAGCTACCAAAATAAGCGGCACTATCCGCATGAAGCGTGATGAAGTGATACAATTGTCTCTTACAGCTCCGTTTATCGGCATCGAAGTGGCGCGCGCCGAAATCTCTCCCGATGGGATATTGGTGATGGACCGCCTGAACAAGCGTTACGTGCAGGTATCGTTTGCAGAGCTTAAGGGGTTGGCAAAGGCAGATTTGGACTTTCACTCCCTGCAGGCATTGTTTCTGAACGAAATCTTCCTTCCCGGTAAGACAACATTATCTGCTCGCGATATTTCGGCATTCACCGTTCATCCCGAAAACGAGCATGCCGTGCTGGAGGTGAAGAACGGAAAGAAGTTTGCTTATCGCTTCCGCACCACAGCCGATGAAGGGTTGCTGAAAGAAAGCCATATCGGACTGGCAGGCACTTCTTACGGATTGCGTTGGAAATATGATAAGTTCCGTCCGTTGGAGAAAAAACAGTTCCCGAGTCACATGTTTGTTTCCTTTGAAGGAGGCAAGAAGCCCGTCACGGCCACTTTTGACTTTTCCCGTCTGTCTACCGGCAGTGATTGGGAAACCCATACCGATGTGCCCAAGAAATATGATAAAGTTGAATTGCAAGATTTGCTCAAACAGCTCATTAAGAAATGAAACGTATCTTCCTACTGTGTATCGCCTGTTGTTTTCTGAGTGCACTGTCGGCACAGAGCACCCGGAAGATTAGGGAGCTGGAAAACAAACGGAAAGAATTGCATCAGCAGATTGCTGAGTCGGAGACTCTGTTGCAATCTACCAAAAAGGATGTGAAAAGCCAATTGGAAAATCTGGCTCTGCTCACCGGGCAGATAGAAGAGCGTAGAAGATATATCCATACCATCGAAACGGATGTGAATACACTGGCAAAGGAAATAACAACTTTGCAACGCCAGTTGACCGCCTTGCAGCGGGACCTGAAGGAGAAAAAGAAGAAATACGAGGCATCTGTGCAGTATATGTACCGTAATAAGTCTGTGCAGGAGAAACTGATGTTTATTTTTTCTGCTGAAAACCTGAGCCAAACGTATCGTCGTATGCGTTATGTGCAGGAGTATGCCAACTATCAGCGTCTTCAGGGACTTGAGATAGAGCGTAAGCAACGTCAGGTAGTGTCGAAGAAGAAAGAACTGGAACAAACCCGCAAAGCAAAAGAGAATCTTTTAAAGCAAGGAGAAACAGAAAAAGCCAAGCTTGAAATTCAGGAAAAAGACCGTCAGACACTTTTGGCTAATCTTAAGAAGAAGCAGAAAGGAATACAGAATGAAATTTCCAAGAAAAAACGTTCTGCACAACAACTGAATGCACAGATAGATCGGTTGATAGAGATTGAAATAGAAAAAGCCCGTAAGCGTGCTGAAGAGGAAGCGCGCCGTAAGGCCGCTGCCGAAGCTGCTGCACGCAAGGCTGCTGCGGCAAAAGCAGCCGAAGCGAATAAAAAGAGCAGTGGGGAAACTGCCTCTACTTCAAAATCGGGTGTTAAAACTTCGGGAAAGAAGGTGGCACCGGTGGAAAAATTCAATTTGAATAATGAAGATCACCGGTTGTCAGGCAATTTTGAGCGTAACCGCGGAATATTGCCGATGCCTGTCACGGGACCGTATGTCATTGTGAGTCATTACGGACAGTATGCTGTGGACGGACTGCGTAATGTGAAGTTGGATAATAAGGGTATTGATATCAAAGGCAAACCGGGTGCAAAGGCACGTGCAATTTTTGATGGAGAAGTTTCGGCTATATTCCAATACAATGGCTTGAATAATATTTTGGTGCGCCATGGTAACTATATATCGGTTTATTGCAATCTCTCTTCTGTAGCTGTGTCCAAAGGAAGTAAAGTAAGTACGAAAACTATACTTGGTACTATTCATACTGATAGTTCAGGTAATTCGGTTCTTCATTTCCAACTGCGTAAAGAGACAGCGAAGCTGAACCCCGAGCTTTGGTTGGGAAGATAAGTTCCCCGGCTTGTGGCAAGCAGGAATTGCTTTCACACAAAAATCCCATGAATAGGAGATTTAAGTATCTGTTATGTGTGAAAGCACATCGCATCAACTTTTCTGACGGAGGAGAATGTTGTTTCCATTCTCGTCTCGAAAGACCTTGGTCTTTTCTGAAAACTTCAAGGTCTTCTTTTAAAATCTCAAAGTCTTTTTTTAAAACTCTTTGGTCTTTTGAAAACATTTACTTTTCTCTCTTGATAAATAATTCATATTTCTATCGGATACCCCGATTATTAAAATGTTAAACAATTTTCTTGATAAAAGATTGTTTTTGCATTAAAAAATGCATAGCTTTGTTCATCAGCTTCTGTCTCTTAAGAAGAATTGATATGGGATTTATAAAAATGATATGTAATACTATGAGTCACTGGGTACCTATAAAGTATATATCCGAGAAATATCAAATAGATGAAAATTATATTTGTAATTTGATTGTACGGAAAGTTGTTACTTCGTCCCAAATTGGGAGAAAGGTAAAACTGATAGACGAGGATTCGTTTATTTCCTATCTGGATTTGCATAAAGAGATAGAAGATAAAAAGGAAATCATTGCTCAGCTGCGTGATACTGACAGAATGCTGGAGGTAGAATTGAGGGCTTGCAATGAAACCCACGTTGCTTTTGAAGTGCAACAAAGGATTTTATTCCGTGTCTATCGGGCATTTGTGCAGGCTTTTTCCCTGTTTATCAGAAATGAGGAAGAACGCGGTATCTTTTTGTCGCTCAGTATGGGAGAACGGCTGGATTTGATTGCTTCAAAATATTCTCATACACTTCAGACTACATTGAAGATATACAAGAATACTGTTGACCGTATTTGCAAAAAGAGCTTTAATTTTATAGAAGAACAGCGGGATAATGTGACAAAGCTGGAGAAACTGAATCGGAATATGAGGGAAGTGTGTGCCAGGCTGAGAAATGGGGAGGTGAGGCAACGGGCGAAATGTGATCCCAAGTTGAGGCACAAGGAATGTGAAAGTGCTGAAGTAATGAGGTTGACAAAGTTAAGTACAAAGCTTCGGTATGAATTGTCAAAGGAGAGGGATACGGTTAAAATTTTGCAAATCAGATTGCATGACTTTGAAAATGAGCAACTGCAAAAGATAGAACAAATAAAGAAAGTTAGGCAGCAAGAGGAGTTGGAGCAAAAAAAACAACGGGAAGTAGAACTATGGTTGCAAGAAAAACGATTGAAGGCAGAACAACTGTGGATGGAAGAGCTGATGAAAGAAAAGTTTTTGTTGCAGGAACAGTTGAGTGACGAGAAAGTACGGGTAAAGAATATGCAAATGAAGTTGGCAGAAGTGGAAAGTGCCTTATCTGATTGGAAGCAAAAATATAGCGAAATACAGCGCGAGTATCGGGCATACGTTGCTAAAGTGGAAGCCAATGGTTTTAAATACTTGATGATTAATTTGAAGAAATGGATAAAGAATAATTATTTATTGTTGCTGCTTGTGGCTTTAGCTGTTTGGGTTATTTACTTACTGTATCAACTGTTTTTTTTGCTTTTCTGAAAATGAAATGTTCTGATGGTATAGCGTGTCAAAGCCGATTTTGTTATCGTGTTGTTACTTTGGCACGCCTTTCCTATCATATTAATTATATCACCAGCCCGTCCAACAATTCTATATACAGCCCGATGGCTTCTTCTATTTCCGATACCATAATATATTCATCGGCCGTGTGAGAACGTGAGGATTTGCCCGGTCCCATTTTTACCGATGGGAATTTCATTAAAGCCTGATCGGACAAGGTAGGCGAGCCAAATGGAACACGGCCCAACTGAATAGCACGTCTGACAAACGGATGTCCGGCATCAATGTGGGATGAATTCAGACGGAACGAACGCGCTTTGGCTTCACTCTTGATGTGAGTGCTGATTTCATTAAATAATTCTTCGTTGGAATAACATTCATTACTGCGGATGTCTACAACAAACGTGCAGATATCGGGAATGACATTGTGTTGGGTTCCGGCATTGATTTGGGTAACACTCATTTTGACCGGTCCCAATAAAGGAGACTCCTTTGGAAAACGATAGTCACGAAACCACCGGATATCCTCCAATACTTTATATATAGCGTTGTCACCTTCATTGCGTGCTGCATGCCCCGCTTTTCCGTGAGCTGTCACATCGACCACCATCAAACCTTTCTCTGCTATGGCAGGTTGCATCTCTGTTGGTTCTCCTACAATACCCAATGCAATGGGTGGAAGCTGGGGCAAAACACTTTCAATACCGTTCTTGCCTGACACTTCTTCTTCGCATGAAGCCAAAAAGATAAGGTTATAAGCCTGTTCGGTGGTAGATAAATGGCGGTAAACTTGAAATAAAGATACTACACTGGCACACGCATCATTACTGCCCAGTCCGTAAATTTTTCCGTTCTCAGCCTTCGGAGTGAAGGGATGTTTACGCCAGCCGTTCACAGGCTTTACAGTATCGATGTGCGAATTGAGCAAGATAGTAGGTTTGTTCAAGTCAAACATAGGGCTGATGCACCAAATGTTGTTTCCCGAACGACCTGTCATAATACCGGTCTCTTCAATATAGTTTTGAAGAAAATCGGCAGCAGCTTCCTCTTCTCTGCTCAGCGAAGGGATGCCTATTAGCGAATTCAGCAACGTGGTTGCTTCTGAAGTGTAATATGCTAAGTCAATCATATCGATTTTATAATTATTGTGCGGCAAAGATACGATTTTTGCCCGGTAAAGTATGCTTAGAAGTAGTGATAATTAAGTTATGTATGCAACTAATTTTAAAGTTGGGATTCTTGTAACTCTTTGATTGGTCGGGAAAATTAATGCCTGTTTATGATGGATAATTCCAAATTAAACGATAACTTTGCCACGTATTTAAAATAATTTATAATGAGCAATTCCCAATTATCTGTCCTGATTCAGCGTCAGGCTGAGAAATATGGCGACCGTGTAGCCCTGAAATATCGTGATTATGATACTGAAACTTGGGTTCCGGTCTCATGGAAACAATTTGCCGAAACGGTAACAACGACTTCCAATGCACTTCTTGAGTTAGGTGTAGGTGTACAAGAAAATATTGGTGTCTTTTCTCAAAATAAGCCCGAATGCCTTTATGTGGATTTTGGCGCTTTTGGTATTCGTGCAGTGACTATTCCTTTTTATGCCACAAGCTCGGAGGCCCAAGTGCTTTATATGCTGGGGGATGCGGATATCCATTACCTTTTTGTGGGTGAACAGTTACAGTATGATGTTGCCTTCCGGGTGATGTCGCTTGGCACACAATTGAAGCAGATTATTATTTTTGATAAGGATGTAAAGCGCGATAAGCGTGATACCTCTTCGATTTACTTTGACGAATTCCTGAAGTTGGGCAAAGCTCGTCAACATCAGGCGGAAGTGGACAAGCGCATTGCCGAATCGGGTAATGGGGATATTGCCAATATCCTTTATACCAGTGGAACGACGGGCGACAGCAAGGGGGTAATGTTACATCATTCTTGTTATGAAGGAGCTATCAAGGCACACAATGAGCGTTTCCCGCAATTGGGTGACCAAGAAGTAGTGATGAATTTCCTGCCTTTTACCCATGTGTTTGAGCGTGCCTGGAGTTATTGGTGTATTTCTATGGGTTGCCAGTTGGCTATCAATTTGCGTCCGGTGGATATTCAGAAGACCATCAAGGAGATTCGTCCGACAGCCATGTGCAGTGTTCCTCGTTTTTGGGAGAAAGTGTATTCCGGAGTTCAGGAGAAAATCAATGAAACGACCGGACTGAAGAAAAAACTGATGCTGGATGCATTGAAAGTAGGTCGTGAGCATAATATAGAATATGTATGCAAGGGACTTACGCCTCCGGCCTTGCTTCACATGAAATACAAATTTTATGAGAAGACTATTTATAGCTTGCTGAAGAAGACCATCGGTATTGAGAATGGTCGCTTCTTTCCGACTGCCGGAGCTGCCATTCCACCTGCTGTTCAGGAATTTATATTGTCGGTAGGTATTAATATGGTGGCGGGATATGGATTGACAGAGTCAACTGCAACCGTGTCTTGCGAAAATGACTTTGATCATGTGGTAGGCTCTGTAGGGCGTATTATGCCGCATGTGGAAGTGAAGATTGGCGAAAACAATGAGATATTGCTTCGCGGTGTCGGCATTACGCATGGGTATTATAAGAAAGAAGCGGCAACAAAGGCTGCCTTTACTGAAGACGGATGGTTTCATACGGGTGACGCCGGTTATATCAAGGACGGACATTTATTCCTTACTGAGCGTATTAAGGATTTGTTTAAAACTTCAAATGGGAAATATATTGCTCCTCAAGCTATCGAAGCTAAGTTGGTGGTGGACCGATATATCGATCAGATTTCCATTATTGCGGATGAGCGTAAGTTTGTTTCGGCTTTAATCATTCCGGAATATAAATTGGTAAAAGAGTACGCCGAAAAGAAAGGCATCAAGTATGCTTCTATGGAAGAGCTGTTGCAGGACCAACAGATTATCGATTTATTTAAGGAACGAATTGATACGCTTCAACAGCAATTCGCACATTATGAGCAGATTAAACGTTTTACCTTATTGCCCCATCCTTTCAGTATGGAACGCGGTGAACTGACTAATACGTTGAAGATAAAGCGCAATGTGTTGAATAAGAATTATGCTGCCGAAATAGAAAAGATGTACGAAGAATAAAGAATTTGATTCATTTGTATTTTAGGCACGGATTGTACGGAATGCATTGTTCTTTCATTAAAAACAGTGAAATCCATGTAATCAGTGCCTAAATTGTTATATCTTTGCAACTTAAAAGAAAAATTCCTCAAAATGATAACAATAGAGCAACTGAAAGACGTAAAAGAACGTACCGCTGCCCTCGAAAGATACTTGGACATTGAGAATAAACTTGTTCAGGTGGAAGAAGAACAGCTTCGTACACAAGCGCCCGGATTTTGGGATGATGCCAAGAAAGCTGAGGCACAGATGAAGAAAGTAAAAGAGATTCAGAAATGGATTGACGGATATCGTGAGGTAAAGACTTTGTCAGACGAATTGGAATTGTCTTTTGATTTCTTTAAAGATGACTTGGTGACCGAGGAAGAAGTGGATGTCGCTTATTCCAAAGCGCTCACTGCTGTAGAATCTTTGGAGTTGAAAAATATGCTTCGTCAGGAAGCCGACCAAATGGATTGTGTGCTGAAAATCAATTCGGGAGCCGGAGGTACCGAAAGTCAGGACTGGGCATCCATGTTGATGCGTATGTATATGCGTTGGGCCGAAACAAACGGTTATAAACTGAGCATCGCCAATCTTCAGGAAGGTGACGAGGCCGGTATCAAAGCTGTGACTATGAACATTGAAGGCAGTTTTGCTTATGGTTATTTAAAGGGTGAGAATGGTGTGCATCGTTTGGTACGTGTTTCTCCTTATAATGCTCAGGGAAAACGTATGACGTCTTTTGCTTCTGTATTCGTAACTCCGTTGGTCGACGACAGTATTGAGGTAAATATTGAACCGGCACGTATGAGTTGGGATACATTCCGAAGCGGTGGAGCCGGCGGACAGAACGTAAATAAGGTAGAATCCGGTGTACGTTTGCGTTATCAGTATAAAGATCCTTATACAGGAGAAGAAGAAGAAATCTTGATTGAAAATACCGAGACTCGTGACCAACCGAAGAATAAGGAAAATGCAATGCGCCAGTTGCGCTCTATCCTTTATGACAAGGAGCTGCAGCATCGCATGGAAGAACAGGCCAAGGTAGAAGCCGGAAAGAAGAAGATAGAATGGGGGTCGCAAATCAGAAGTTATGTATTTGACGACCGTCGTGTGAAAGATCATCGCACGAACTACCAGACATCGGACGTAAATGGCGTGATGGATGGAAAGATTGACGACTTTATTAAAGCGTATCTCATGGAATTCTCGGGTTCGGAGAATGCGTAAAAAGTAAGTAATTTATTTGTTTTCTCCCGGAAACTTTGTACTTTTGAAGGTCACAAAAGAGAAAGTTTAATCTTAAAATAAAATATTTATGGGAAAGAATAAGAAAGCTAATCATAGCAAGCGCGAAGAGGAGAAAGCAAACAAAATAGTAAAAGGCATATTTATCGCTTTGATAGTACTGGCTCTGATCACTATGGTAGGGTATGCTGTCTATGGATAAAACCGCAAGAAATAACTGAAGTCCTGCCGGAAAATCCGTGCGGGACTTTTTTGTTATATTAATAAGGAAATAAGATGGCACAGGAAATAGAACGAAAATTTTTGGTTGTCGATGATAGTTATAAGCAGGAGGCATATTCGCAAAGTCGTATTGTACAAGGATACATTTGTAGTGCCCGCGGACGTACGGTGCGTGTTCGTATCCGGGGCGATAAGGGGTATCTTACTATAAAAGGGGCTTCTAATGCATCCGGTATGAGTCGTTATGAATGGGAGAAAGAAATATCTCTGCAAGAAGCGGAAGAATTGATGAAATTGTGTGAACCGGGTGTGATAGACAAGACTCGTTATCTGGTAAAAAGCGGAAAGCATACATTTGAGATAGATGAATTTTATGGTGATAATGAGGGCCTTGTTGTTGCGGAAGTAGAATTGAAATATGAGGATGAATCATATGAAAAGCCCCATTTCATCGGACAGGAGGTAACCGGAGATGTTCGTTATTATAACTCATCCCTTATGAAAACTCCATTTTGCAGATGGGAAACATTATAGTTTATTTAACGTAATAAAAGTAACTACATATTATAGTTTGCCTATATTTGCACCAAACAAACACTTTTTTAATATATGAAAGACAACATTCTATGCATCTTTATCATGCTCTTTGTCAGTGTGACATTTAATGCAAACGCTCAAAAAAGTCCTCAAGGGCAGTTCTCAGTAAAAGGAGTTTTAGTAGATTCTTTATCAAATGAAGGAGAACCTTATTCAACCATTCGTATTTCGTTGAAGAGTAATCCGGCCAAACCGGTAAAACTGGCTGTGACAGACACGAATGGAAAGTTTAGTGAACGTCTCGTTTCTCCGGGCACTTATCTGATTAGTTTTTCTTCTGTCGGCAAGCGGACCGTACAGAAAGAATTCACTGTATCTGATACAAAGAAGGTAGCGGACTTAGGTCATATTCAAATGGCAGAAGCAACCGAAATGCTGAAAGGAGTGGAAGTGGTCGCTCAGAAGCCACTTGTGAAAGCAGAAATTGATAAGGTTACTTACAGCATTGAAGATGACCCGGATTCAAAAACGAATTCTACTCTCGAAATGCTCCGTAAGGTACCTTTGGTAACCGTAGACGGGGAAGATAAAATTCAGGTAAACGGAAGCAGTAACTTTAAAGTGCATGTAAACGGGAAGCCGAATAATATGATGAGTAACAATCCCACTGAAGTATTGAAGAGCTTGCCGGCCAACTCTGTGAAGTCTATTGAAGTTATTACTGACCCGGGTGCAAAATATGATGCGGAAGGTGTCGGTGGTATCTTGAACATCATTACTACCGGTGGCGGAATGGAAGGTTATACAGTCACTTTGAATGGTGGTGTCAGCAATCGCGGTTATAATGCCAGCGGATATGGAACAGTTCAGATCGGTAAATTTACTGTTACCGGAAATTATGCTTATAATCATAATACCAGTCCGCGTTCTTATAGTTCAAGTGGTCGCGAAGATTTCACTTCGGATGATTATAAGTATTTGAGTTCGGAAAGCTCTTCCAAGCATAAAGGCAATTTCCAATATGGCAGTATGGAGGGTAGTTATGAAATTGATACTCTGAATCTTATTACTTTTTCTATGAATATGTTTGGAGGAAAGTTTAAGAACAATGGCTATGGAAGCACGAACATGCTGAACGCCCAAAAAGAACATGCTTACAGTTATAATACGTTGAGCCGTAATGAATCGGAATGGGCCAGTGTGGGATTTAATTTCGACTATCAGCGTTCTTTTAAGAAAAAAGGCGAATTTCTGACTTTCTCATATCGTTATAACGGTTCTCCCGATAATAGTGAGGCTTATACAGAATATGAAGAAGTGAAGGATTATCCTTACAGCATGGATTATTTGAGGGATCAGCATTATGACAATGATGCTCGTACTGATGAACATACTTTCCAGCTTGACTATACCAATCCAATTACCAAGCAACATCAGATAGATGCCGGTGTTAAGTACATTTTACGTAGAAATCAGAGTGACAGTAAGTATTTTAAAGCCGATGACAATAATATCTATCAGCCGGATAATGATTTGACCAGCAAATTTAATCAAGATCAAGATATCTTGGCTGCTTATGCCGATTATCAGTTGAAATTGGGTAAGTTTGGCGGTAAGGCGGGTGTACGTTTCGAACATACTATTATGGATGTGGAATATAAGTATATGCCTGACAGAAACTTCGACAGTAACTTCGATGATTTAGTTCCTTCGGCCAGCTTTACTTATCAGCTTGCACCTACCAAAACCATTCGTGCAAATTATAACATGCGAATCAGTCGTCCGAGTATTTGGTATTTGAATCCGTTTAGAGATACAAGTAATCCGACAAGCATCAGCTATGGTAATCCTGACTTGGATAGTGAGAAGTCTCATTCAGTGGGAATGACTTACAGTTCTTTCTCACAAAAGTTTAATATGAACTTAAGTTTGAACTATTCGTTTGTAAATAATGGTATTGAGCGTTATTCATTTATGGAGAACGGTGTACAGAATAATACCTATGGCAATATTGGTCATACAAACCGCACACGTCTTTCGTTGTGGATGAACTGGAATCCGGGCTCTAAGACAAGAATCTCTATCAATGCCAGTGGCTCTTACTCTGATTATAAGAGTGATAATGAAGAGTTCACAGCTCGTAACCATGGTTATCAAGGTAACTTCTTTGGTAATGCACAACAGACATTACCGTGGGATATTCGTTTTAGTGTGTATGGCGGTGGAGGCACTCCTTATATTTCATTACAAGGAAAGGGTTCATCTTATACTTACTATGGATTTAGCCTGAGTCGTTCTTTCTTGAAAGAGAAACGCCTGACGGTCTCTATGAATGCGTCTAATATCTTTAGTAAATATAATACTTATGATAATTCTACTACGACTTCTACTTTTATTTCGTGGAGCAAGAGTAAATCCCCCAACCGCTATTATGGCATTAATATCAGTTGGAGATTTGGTGAGCTAAAAGCGCAGGTGAAAAAAGCAGCTCGTAGTATCAATAATGATGATTTGAAAGGTGGCGGAAGCGGTTCCGGTAGTACCGGTGGCGGTCAGGGAGGTGCATAAAAGTTAATTCTCAACCACCTGTTAACTGTTATATTAGGGGGTAAAAACTGTTACTTGGCAGTTTTTGCCCCTTTTGTTGTTAGTTTTTCTGTTATCTCTTTTACAAGAAGTCGTTAATATTGCAACAGAAATTAAAAACAGAAAAAATAACAACTTAAAAATAAAATGGTATGAAGACAGTCGACTTTACACAGCATTTACTGAATGTTCAATCGGAATTATTCCGTTTCGCATTTAAACTGACAGCTGATAGAGAAGAAGCAAATGACCTGTTGCAGGAAACATCATTGAAAGCATTAGATAATGAGGAGAAATTTACTCCCGATACAAATTTTAAAGGATGGATGTATACCATCATGCGCAATATATTTATTAATAATTACCGTAAGACCGTACGTGATCAGACTTTTGTTGACCAGACAGACAATCTGTTTCACTTGAACTTTTCGCAAGAAAGTGGATTTGATTCTACCGAAGGTGCTTATGATTTAAAAGAAATTCACCGTGTAGTCAATGCTTTGCCAAAAGACTATCGCGTCCCCTTTGCCATGTATGTATCAGGCTTCAAGTATAGAGAAATTGCAGAGAAGCTGGGATTACCATTAGGAACCGTAAAGAGCCGCATTTTCTTTACACGTCAAAGATTACAGAATGAATTGAAGGATTTTCGTTAAGTTGACTCTCTATCTTTATTATATAACTTTGACTTTTATCATTACGTCGGCTGTTCGTGAAGAATCGCCGGCGTTTCTTTTTAGAACTTACGCCACAAAAACGGGCGGATCACATAATATCCGAACACAACAGCTAACAATACTCCTGTGCTATTAGCTAAAAAATCAAGCCAGTCTCCGCTTCTATTGGTCGTGAGATAAGTTTGCATTAGCTCTATGCATCCACTCATGGCTATCGGTGCAAGGATACCTCCCCATAGAATATGGCTCCAGTTTATCATTCTGTGGGTTCTTAAATATTCGAACCACAAAATGCTGCAAAGCCCTCCATACATACAGACATGAACTAACTTGTCTATGTTGGGAATCTCTTCCAAATTACTTTTCGGAGGAGTGAAAAAAGATAAGTAAAAGATAACAGCCATAATTACCAAGGATAGCGGATATCTTCTAAAATAATATAGCATACTTTAAAATTTTAGTTATTCATCGCAAAAGTACGATTAATTTTATACTTTTGCACCCCAATAGGTTTCGAATTATAATAAATTGATAGTTTTTTATGCAAAAAAGCGAAAGAGTAAATTTCGGGAGTAAGATAGGAGCGATACTGGCGGCTGCCGGTTCGGCAGTAGGGCTGGGTAATATATGGCGTTTCCCTTACGAAACGGGAAATCATGGCGGCGCGGCGTTCATTTTAATATATTTGGCGTGTGTCCTTATATTAGGCATGCCGATTATGATGGCCGAGTTTACAGTAGGACGCCATTCAAAGGCGAGTACGGGTAAAGCATATTCCGTTTTAGCACCGGGTACTCATTGGAAATGGTTAGGTTATTTAGGAGTATTGGCGGGATTTCTAATTTTGGGATATTATTCTGTTGTGGCAGGATGGACACTGGAATATATTTTGGAAGCAGGTGCGAATGAATTTGCGAACAAAAGACCGGATGATTTTATTCTGGCTTTTGAAGCTTTCTCTCAGGATCCGGTTCGTCCGTTGATTTGGTTGGTGGTCTTTCTATTGCTTACCCATTTTGTTATTGTAAAAGGGGTGAAAGATGGCATTGAGAAATCCTCTAAGATTTTGATGCCGGTACTTTTTATTCTTATTATCCTGCTTGCAGTGTGTTCATTATCTTTGCCAAATGCGGAAAAGGGATTAGAGTTCCTGTTAAAGCCGGATTTTAGTAAAGTGACTGGTGATGTATTTTTGGGTGCCATGGGACAAGCCTTTTTCTCCCTGAGCTTGGGGATGGGATGTCTCTCCACTTATGCCTCTTATTTTGGAAAAGAGACAAAGTTGGGGAATACGGCGTTGAGTGTAGGAGTCATCGACACATTTGTTGCAGTATTGGCAGGTGTCATTATTTTCCCTGCGGCATTTTCGGTTGGCATTCAGCCCGATGCCGGTCCTTCTTTGATATTTATTACTCTGCCTAATGTCTTCCAGCAAGCATTTAGCGGGATACCTTTCCTGGCGTATGTTTTTTCTGTATTGTTCTATGTGTTATTGGCTTTGGCAGCACTGACATCCACTATCTCTTTGCATGAGGTAGTTACAGCTTTTTTGCATGAGGAGTTTGCTTTTACTCGTGGGCGTGCGGCCAAGATGGTAACTTTCGGATGTATATTGATTGGAGCACTTTCATCCTTGTCATTGGGTGTGATGCAGAAATATACGCTGTTTGACAAAGGTTTCTTTGATTTACTGGATTTTGTTACTGCCAAAATTATGCTTCCGTTGGGTGGAATGTTGGTATGTATATTTGTCGGCTGGTATTTGAAGCGTTCGGTCTCTTATGCTGAGTTGACCAATGAAGGTACTTTGAAAGCGGGTTTCTTTAATGTCTATATATTTATTCTGAGATTCATTGCACCCATTGGTATTGCCTTGATTTTCATCAATGAATTGGGCTTGATTTAGTGCAATAATGTGGAAAGATTTTTTCTATTTCTCTAAAGGAGAACGCAAGGCTATAGTTTTCTTGCTTGGAATGATTGTTACGATAATCGGAGTTTGGCTGGTTTCTCCTTATCTGATAGAAGAATCGAGTAAAGAAACCGGTCAGGAATCATTTGAAGAAATGGAACGGTTCCTAGCCGGTATTCAGACAATCGAGCATAAAAGGAATGCCTCATTCAAAAAGAAAGAGGTTGTAAAAAGGAAGGTGATATTAGCACCGTTCGAACCTAATTTAACCGATTCCATCGAGTTCTTACAACTTGGGTTGCCTCCTTTTATTGCTCACAATATAATAAAGTATAGGCAGGCAGGTGGAAAGTTTGCCACTGCGGAAGCTTTTTCACGTATTTATGGAATGACGGAAGAGCAGTTTCATATTTTGGAACCTTATATTTATATATCCGAATCATTTCAGAAGAAATCTGATACTTTGCGTTATGCGGAAGTAGAGAAGCGTGATACGTTGGCTTTTTATAAATATCCCGAAGGGACCTTGATTGATTTGAACCGGGCGGATACTACGGAACTGAAGAAAATTCCGGGAATAGGGATTGGAATTGCACGGGCTATTGTTGCCTATCGGAATCAGTTGGGAGGATTCTATGATGTAGGTCAATTACAGGAACTCAAATGGATTACTTCTGATATGCAGCGTTGGTTTAAAGTAGAAAATGGTCCAATTCATCGGATAAATGCCAATAAAGCAGGGTTAGACAGACTGCGTGCACATCCTTATATTAACTATTATCAGGCTCGGGTTATTATTGAGTTTCGGAGAAAGAAGGATAAATTAAAAAGCCTTTCTCAGTTATCCCTTTATGAAGAGTTTACCGAGAAAGACTTAAAACGATTATCGCACTATCTTACTTTCGATTAATTCGGATAGCCTGCTGCTTCTGCTATTTTCACCGGAATTTCGGTATTGTCTATCCGGCCTTGAAATAACTCTGCACCTGCACCGATGGCAAATACGGGAACATAGCCGCCGGAGTGTCCGCCGCTGGTCCAGCCTACAAGGGCAATATCATTCAAAATCTTTTTGGCTTCAGAGGCCAAAGGTTCGTCCTGCTGATATTCGCTCTTCTGTAAATCTACTTTCTGACCACCGAACGATTCATCATATACTTTCTTTAATCGCGCTTCCTGTTTTTCATTTAATTGGATGCTATCCCAAAAACCGAAATTATCTTTCAGTGATTGTTTGATTACTTCCCAAGATACCTGGTTCTTATATTTTTTTCTTAAATTATTAATGATTCGGGTATAGTCGCTTTCGCTGACTTTTTGTGATTTCAAAGCCTGAAGATTGAGTGTGTAGGGGCCTTTGCCCAATACGATGCCACCGGTTTCATGATCGGCTGTCACCACTATCAGTGTCTCGTCGGGATGTTGTTCGTAGAATTCGTAAGCTACTTTGATGGCATCGTCCAGGTCAACCACTTCATTGAATGCGGTTGCCGCATCATTGCTATGGCAAGCCCAGTCTATTTTTCCACCTTCAACCATCAGGAAGAAACCTTTGGAAAGATCTTTGGACAGGAAATTGATACCGGCACGGGTTATTTCGGCTAAGGTCATGTCACCTTTCTTACGGTCTATAGCGTATGGAATAGCACTGACATCGGTGGCAGAAGATGGTTGCAGCAGAATCATTTTGTCTGATTTCTTGGCTTTCTTTTGATAGTCTTTATAACCGCGTGCCACGCTGTATCCTGCTTTATCTACCAGGGTATATAGACTTTCCGAGCTTCCATCGCCTCCTTTTTTATTGGTAGGATCAAGGAAGTCGGAGCCGGCATAGAAGTCGTAATTGGCCTTAATCAGATCAAGACCTACATTATAATAACTGCTTCTCTGTGCTTGATGTGCATAGAAAGCGGCCGGAGTAGCATGGTCTACACTGACACTTGTGCTGATACCTACCCGGCATCCTTTGTCTTTTGCCCATGCCGCCACACTGTTTATTTTAGTCTCCAAGTCTTTCTTCATTCCTAATGTTCCGTTCTTGGTTTTATTGCCTGTGGCAAGTGCTGTCCCGGCAGCTGCTGAGTCGGTTACGCCATTGGTGGCAGAGAATGTGGTGGCAACAGTAGCAAAGGGAAATTGTGTGAAAAGCAGTGGGGTGATACCAATCTCTCCTTTTAGTTCGGAGCGATACATTTCTGTACCTAATACTTGGTTAACACCCATCCCGTCGCCAATGAAATAGAAAACGTATTTAGCCTGTTGGGCCTGTACGAACAGGATGGACAGAAATACAAATGTAATAATGAATGATAGCTTTTTCATGTTTTGTGACTTAAATGATATATAATTAGTAATGCCGACAAATATATAAATAATTTGTTCATGGCAAGGGAAAAGTTTACTTTTTAATGGGTAATGATAAGGAATTATTCTATATTTGTTTTCATATATAATAGAGAGTATGAAAGAATTTATCAAAGCTTTGGTCAGCAAAAACAAAAGTAATATTGTGCCTGCCGAGCACAACCTTTTCGGGCATTTCGTGGGAGAATGGGATTTTGAATGGATTGATTGTTATGGAACTGCTGAAGAGAGGCATATCAAAGGGGAGTGGATTTTTCAGTGGATATTGGAAGGAACGGCTATTCAAGACGTTTTTATCTGTCCTTCACGTAAGGAGCGTTTGACTAATTATCAACCGGATGCTGCTTATGGGACAACGGTGCGGATGTATAATCCGGATACGTTGGCTTGGGATATTTTATATACGGAATTGGGAGGAGCCACCCAATTGGAGGCTAGATGGGAGAAAGACAGAATTGTCCAGACGGTGGTAAATAATGACAATCTGCGTTGGGTATTCTCCGAAATAACACAGACTTCTTTTCATTGGCAACGTTTGGTGCGCACAGACGGTGAGCATTGGACGGTGGAAGCTGAATTGTTTGCTGTGAGAAGATAAAAAAAAGTTTTTTAGAATAATACCTACCATATATTGTTTTGTTTTCTATTTCTAAAAAAATATGTAGGTTAAACCGATTTGCCGTATAGGAGAATAGGATCACATTTCCTGCCTCTATGTGACGGTTTTTCTTTATTTTTGCATTTTCAAAAACAAGAAAAGATTTATGGAGCATATATTGGAATTAGCCGAAAAGAATCAGCGGGAAGCATGGGAAGTGATACGCAAGACCGATGTTATGAATATTTGGAAGTCTGTCGGGGCAGAGATTAATTTGGTGGGTTCATTGAATATGGGATTATTAGTGAAGAACCGGGATGTGGATTTCCATATTTATTCTTCTCCTCTGACTCCGGCCGGCAGCTTCATGGCGATGGCGAAGCTGGCGGAAAACCCGTTTGTCAAGCGGATAACTTATAACAATCTTTTGGATACGGAAGAAGCATGTATTGAGTGGCATGTCTGGTATGAAGACCCGGAGAACGGTGCCTGGAAGATGGATATGATTCATATATTGAAGCACTCCCGTTATGACGGTTATTTTGAAAAGATGGCTGAACGGATTAAGGCAGTCCTGACTGAGGAGACGAGGAAAGCGATTCTGCGTTTGAAATATGAAACGCCGGATACGGAATATTGCATGGGAGTGGAATATTATCAGGCTGTCCTTCGGGACGGAGTGCGGACGTATGCAGAGTTTGAAAACTGGAGAAGGCAACATCCGGTGACAGGTATTGTGGAATGGATGCCTTGATTCTGTCTGTTTTCTCTTTATAGAACTTATAAGTCGTTTTCCCGGGCAGACCAAGCGTTTCCTTCCTTTAGACTAAGCTGTTTTATACGGCAGGTTATTATGTTCCACTGTAGTAGGACGTAATAACCTGAACGCGATAGCTCGAAGCGATAACCATATCAAGATGGTAGTGCATAATACTGCGCTGTACCCACCTTCAAGCAGGTTTAGCAAAAGATAGCTTACTTTCGTTTATTAACATAGCCTGCCTACAGGATTTTCGGACTGCCCCTATTCTTGTCGTTTTTTTGCATGCTGGGGAAAATAAAAAATCCTGATTCCGTTTGGAAATCAGGATTTTACCGTCTTTTGCTTTTCTTCTAAGTGGTGCCACCAGGAATCGAATAATACTATTCAAAGTCCTAATTTGCAGTACTTTAATATCTTTGGAAAAATCCCCGAACCACTGAATCAGCCATATGCCAAATTCACTAATTTTCGATAGATTCTTGTTAATCATTTTTTGACTTTACAAAGGTAAGTGTTCGGTTCTATTCCTCCAAATGTTTATATAATTATTTAGAGTGGTTACAAGTTATTTGTGTCGATTATTAATGATTTAAGAAATATCATTCAAATGCCAATACTTTGTTTCTTTCTAATATTTCTATAATATCCTGTTCTTTATACAGAATCTTTCCTCCTATTTTGTAATAGGGTAATTTACCATTCATTCTATATTCAATGAGTGTCCTTTTGGTTATTTTGAGAGCCTTTGATAATTCTTGTTCTGTAATATAACGGTGCCCGTCTAATATAGGTCTGTAGATTAAAGAATTTGCATCCAATATTTTGGATATACCTTCCATGGCTTCAATAAATCTTTTGACCTCATTACTATCCTTATTCAATACCATCTGTCCCATTTTCATTATTTATATGTGTTTTAAGGTTGTTCCTCATATAGTTTAGAATATCTTCTTTTTTATAATAAACCTTTCTGTCTATACGACTGAAAGGGATTAGCCCTTTCTGCCTTAGAGACAATAGTTTTCTGTCTGATATATTCATAAGAATACATACATCCTGGTTATCCAACCATTCACTCAACTCAGGTTTGGAAAAGTTCAGTCCTTTCATTTGTTTTTCTATTTTGAACAATATGTTGTTCATTTCCATAAATGTGCTGGCTTCTATGTTCACAATCTCCATAATCATTAGTTTAAGTGGTTGTTGCAAAAATAGAATAGAAGGTTGTGGAACACAAAAGACTATCATCAAAGTTCATAATATGACATCAGATATCATAGCGAAGCCACCGGACTATGCAGATCGGAGGGAGCTGAAATCCCTGTCTTATTTCGGGATTTAATAAGCAGGCTATGTTTTGTTATTGAGGAGGTGAATTTTCACAGTATTTTTGAGGTCATAAATGGAATATAAGGATAGTCGCCTTTGATCACAGCTATGCGTCACGTCGGTCGCAGTTAATCCCTGTAATCTTTCCATTAATACTAATCCGTTTGCCGCCGCATTCTTTTTCAGGTGAATTTTCATGGCTTCAGCCATAAAGAAAATTCTCCTGAAAAAGAATGCGGCTGGCAAATCAGGATTGGGATTTATCTTTGATGAAAGGGATAATAAGAATATTTTATTATTTATAATTACGATTCACTGCTGTCCGGAGACGTTTTCTCAAAACAGCTATTATTAATTAATAATCAGTTAATTACGAGACTAATATTTTTTTCGATTAGAAACCATAGTTTTGCAAGTAGGTATAAACAGCCTATTCTGCAAACAATGAATAAAGGAAAAAACAATTTTTGCGCAAGTTATGTCTCTTGTAAACATATATGAATTTAAGAAGTATGTCAACCGCTATAAGGGTGACAGGCATGCCATCAAGTTCATTTGCTGTGACCAATTCATGTTAATGAGCTTTATCAGTTCACGGACAGATTCGGACCAAGAGACATATAGACTACACCTAACCTTTATTCTATCGACTTTTACCGTTTTGGCATTAAGGCCATGCCAAAAGCCACATTGCTCGAAACGAACGACAAGCAAAGAAAGCATATAAGGATTAGAAACTTATACCTGACCTGGATGAAATGGTCTATACCTTTGATAGCAACACGATTGAGCTATATCTGAAACTTTGTCTATGGACTATGTTACATCATGATAGAGGAACCATCAAGATATATATCTTGATGGATATTAAAGGTTCCATCTCGACATCTACTCATTTGACAGAAAGAGCAGTTCATGATTCCCCAATTATGGATAAGATACCTATAGTAAGAGTTAACTCTTTGTGTCTGCATTTTCATCTTAACAACGTCTTTTTTGTAACAAGAGTAAAAAGAGAATATACTTTACGAAGTTATTGATAATAGAGAGGTGGAGCAATCTGCTAGACTTTTCTCTAATGAAACCATCAAATTGACAGGAGCACTTACTTCCCAAAAGTATACTGATTTTAGGCTTACTGTGTATGAGGACTTTAGCACAAATACAGTTATCATTTCACCTCCAATAACTTTAAGCTTGATGCATTGACCATTGCCAAGTTATACAGAGAGAGATGACTAATTGAGTTGTTCTTCAAATAGAAAAAAGCAGCATTTGCACATAAAGACATTCTACGGAATCACTAAGAATTCAGTGTACACACAGATATAGATAGCTATCTGCAATTATCTCCTGCTTATCATTGCTAAGAAACAAAATTTCTCCGGACAACAATAAAAGCAACATATAGATGTAAGATGTGTGCTCAGTATAAAGCTCAAAAAGAAAAAACAACTCTGGTATAAGTCCATAGGAAACATAAATCATAACACTGACGAAAAAAAGGCTGAAAGAATACAGCTGTCAGTGTGTTTGGCAAGAAAGGCAATCAGACCGCCTATGCCGGTTACAAGACCGGTATAGGCGGTCAGTCCAAATGCTAGAAACAGATTATGACTGTTTCCCAAAATCACTACATCTTATTTTAATAACTCAACTTCAGAACGGCATATACAGATCTCGGCATTCCTGGACCATAAATGTAACCGGAATCACGGTTAGCACCACGATCGAAATCTTGCTGGTAAGCGTTCAGCAGATTCTGCACGCCCGCGCTTACCTGCATCTGGATGCTCTTGTAGAACTTGAAATCGTAGGCAGCCTTGAAGCCCATGTCTACAAAACGGCGGGTGGTTTCCGTACGGTTGTGGCTGATGTATCCAGCATGATGCTCTACCAGCATGCTGCCCGTATAGGTTCCCGAAAGTGCCAGCGTAAGTGCACGCAGCGGATTATAGCTCATGGTAAAGTAGCCATACGTGTCCGGCGTGCGGAACATGCGTTTTTCGAGCGGCACATTGGGGTCGTTCTCACTCCACGAACGCGCCTCTTTATACCGGGCCTGCTGTCCGGTAAATCCCGCCTGCAACTGCCATACGTTTCGCCATGCCAGCTTGCCCTCCAGCGTACAGCCATACACCACTGCCCCCTTTTCGTTGCCGCGTTCGTTGATAATGACACCGTTTTCGTCCTTACCAATCTCGGTCAGGGCAAATACATCCGAAATATTGGTATAGAAACCCTCTGCCAGCAGATTGCCCTGCCAGTCGCCCCAGCTGTGATACATATCGGCAGAGAGGCTGAGGCTTTGCGATTTTTCTTCTTTCAGGTCCTTGGCCAACTGAATCATCGATACCGTTCCGCCCACGTTGTCAATGTGCAGGTCTTCGTCGAAAGCCTGTGGTGCTCGGAAGCCGAACGAGTAGCTGGCACGCAGGTTGATATTATCCGTGGGGTTGAAACGCACATTGGCACGCGGACTGAATACCGGCTTGTCCAGCAGGCTGTGCTTGTCCATGCGGGCACCGACCAGAAAACTCCAGCGGGCCGTTTTCCACTCATTCTGCGCAAAAGCACTCACGGTATTCACCCGCTGGTCCAGATAGCGGCCGCGCCCCCACATGTTGTCCTTCAGGCGGTCCTGGTTATATTCGGCACCAGCAGTCAGCGTAGCTGGCATAAACAGGCAGCGGTCGAAGTTATAGTTGTACTGCGCACCTGCCACCCAGGTCATGTCGGTGGTGTTGCCATACGATTTCAGTTTTTCCTGCAAGTCCTCGCCTCCGCCGTAGTAACTGTCGCGGTCGATGTGCTGTGCCGAGGCATAAATGCCCAGGCGCTGTTTTTCATCGGGCGAAAACAGGTCGAACTTTACCCCTCCGGTATTGATGCTGTGCTTCAGTTGCTCGGCTATCAGCGCCTCGTGCGGCGGGAGAGCCAGCTGGTCGCCACCACGACGGTACTCCTGCAGGTGGTGATACTCTACCGTAACCTTCGAATAATCTCTGGTCTTGATGTAGGAGCGCATGCCCACCGTCTGACTTTTCAGCTCCGGCAGCTCGGTAAATCCGTCGCCGTCGTGGTCATAGCCGGCACGTTCTCTGTTCTGTCCGAAAACTGCCAGTCCCAGCTTCTGGTTGTCGGATACCAGCGAAGCATTCATTGTGGTATTGTTTTCGAAAACCGATGCATCGCCTATCCCCGTCAGTGTGTGCGAGAACTGGGCCGAGTTGCGCACCGGTTCCTTGGTAATGATGTTGATGGTGCCGGCAATGGCCGAAGAGCCAAACAAAGCCGAGCCGCCGCCGCGCATCACCTCCACACGTTCAATCATGTTGGCAGGAATCTGCTCCAGACCGTATACCCCCGCCAGCGCGCTGAAGATGGGACGCGAGTCGATGAGAATCTGCGTATAAGGCCCGTCCAATCCGTTGATGCGCACCTGCTGATATCCGCAGTTCTGGCAGTTGTTCTCCACACGCACACCCGGCTGGAAGTTCAGCCCCTGCGCCAGACAGGTAGAGTTGGTATTCTCGAACGTCTTGACCGATACCACGTTTACCAGCGTAGGCGCCATGCGGCGGGTCGTCTCGTTACGGTTGGCCGAAACCACCACCCCCTCGAGTGCCACGTGGTCCTCGCCAATCTCGAAATTCAGTTCCAGCGTCTTGCCCTTGGTGAGCTGCACGGTGCGGCGCTCTGTCTTATAGCCTATCGAACTGACTTCAACAGTAAAAGTCCCTTCGGGCAGGTTTTTCAGGAAGTAATGCCCTGTTTCGTCGGTAGTCGTCCCGATGGTTGTCCCCTTCAGCATAATCGTTACATAAGCCAGGTGTTCCTTGGTATCTTTATCGGTTACGTGGCCAATGATATTGGCATCGGTATCGTTCAGTTCGTATGCAAAAGCATAGCCCGGGAACAATGTCAGTATTGCTCCCAAAAGGTATATATAAAAAGTTTTCATCTTTGATTTTTAAGTATTTACACGATTGTCGTTCGCAGTTCGTCCCTGTCCGATCGGTTTATCACAGCAAAGCAAAAGTCGCGGCACAGAAAAGCCGAATCTTTCGCATACCTATGAGAAAGGTTCACTACAGCTGTGACAAAGCCGGCTTGCAGGGTTGCGCCGAATGCAAAGCATAACTCTCCTGGTAAACGTGCATACACCCACGAAAAGGTATGCAGAGCAGGCGCTGTACCGGAACTGCAATCTTTAAAATAATAAATGTTTCAGGATTCATAAACGGGCAGAATATGCCCCGAAAAAATCAAAGAGAGGGAGGACCGCGTGTCAGGATGTCCGCGCACGGACGATAAGGTACTCCCATCGTGCAGACAAAGAGAATCAGTCCCAAAGGAATAAGCCAGCAGGGCAAGGCCACACTGGTGTTCGTTTCGCCGGAAGTCTGCAGCAAAGAGAGGTAGAAAATGGTTTCGAGCTGGGTATCGGTATGTGTATGCCCGGCCTTGAACGGATGCGAGTGCACAACAATAACGCCATTCACCACGTGCGAGTGAGTGAACAACGTAATGCCGCACCAGTAGGATGCGAATACAAGCAGCAGGGCCATGCCTGCGAGTCTGTATTTCTGTGCCAGCAATCTGCTCATTGTGAAGTAATTACCAATACCTTATCTCTAAATAACAACCTGATATAGATTGTTGATTACAAAGTTATCAAAAAGATTCGAAGTTTCCAACTTTGTTTAAGCCTGTAATATCTTTCGGTGGAACAGCTTTACATATTTTATGATATAAATGAAGAAAAGATTACAATAAGAAAATACGGAAAGAGGCTACTCCGAAAAAACGGAATAGCCTCTCGAATCAAAAAAACAATATGAAGAAAGTTAAGTAAGAAATTTAATAGCCGGGGTTTTGGGTAAGAGCTGAGTTATTACTAATCTCTTCCTCAGGAATAGGCAATAAAGATTTATATGGTTCCCAAATTTTATAATCTAAAGCTCCATTCATTAGGATTTTCCAGGAATCTCCACTATTTTATTTACAATGGCAAATATAGTAATACTTGCAGCCGAATGAATGCCCAATTTCATACTAATATTTCGCCGATGAGTAGTAACAGTATTGACGGACAGACACAATTGCTCGGCTATTTCTTTGTTACTCATACCTTGTGCTATGCATGCTACGACCCCCTTTTCACGTTCGCTCAACAAAGCTGCCTTATTCAATTTTTCCTGTTTTTCTTCATAATCTTCTATCTCAATTTCCCGAATCTCACTATCTTTTTTTAATCGTTCTTCCAAATCCATAACTTCTGGAATAAATAAGTGCTCTTCTATTAAGCAATGAAAATATAGATCGTGCTCACAGTTGATAATATCATAAAGCACCGAGTTAAGCAATTCATTGTCCTTTTGAGGATAGTAACGAATGATAATGTCCTTCAAATCTTTTAGTTTTGGATCGATATCGTTATGTTTTGATGCGAAGATACCAATGTTATAATTATTACACAAATGCCCTTTCAGTAACTGTTCTACATAACGGAATACATTTTTATTTTCATGTTCCATATGTATCCTCACCTCTTTTACATATTCGTCGTAAAACTTTATAATAAGAAATCCTATGTCCTCCGCATCAGAACAATCTATAGCATCAAGCAGTTTACGCCTTATAGCCGGAAGAGTAAAGTTTAGAAAAAACTTATGAGCATTTTTCAGGTAACTCATCAGTGAGTCTAGTGAGATAGGATAACTCTTATAATCTTTTCTAGATATAAAATTGACCACTGCCAGAAATGTATTGCAGTCTACATTTTGTGAGTCGCATACATCCTTAATACATTTTTCACCAAACCCCAATGATATACCAAAACGACTCATAGACATGAGGATTTGCGCATTGTTGTTTATGGCATCACTCATCTTGTCACTTGGCTTAATCCTTAAATGTTTAGCCATTTTAATCCAATTATTTATTCAGTTTATTTTATTAGATAGTGTTGCTTGTTGCACAAAAATAGGGATATTATTATAGTCTTGGAATACCTAAAAACAATGATATTTACACATTTTACAACAGAAAATTCCCGACTTATGAGTATTGTGCCATATTGACAGCCAACGTAACTTTGCAACAAAATTCTCAAAGATTCATACTTTATCCAAACATTAGTAAATAGTTTTAAAAGTTAAAAGATTTTCAAAGCTTAGTACAAAGAATAAAGGGTGTTATGTTAAATACGTATAATCATATCAGGTTTAGGATTTTAGTCCAATGTAAAGGGAGTGAAATAAATATCACTCCCTTTTTTACAAAAGACCAACCTACCTGCTTTACCTATTGAATACATAAATGAAAAAATTGCAACTATTAAAAATTGCCGGCGGAGTGTTTGTTGTATCGGCAGCACTGACCGGAGCCTGGAATTTATGGTTCTCTTCTACCCAGGTAGGTTTTGTCAACTATCAGGTGATAAACCTAGGACAGATATCAAAGGCGAATCATAACTCGTTTATTAAGATTAGTGAGATTTCTACCGACGAGCTAGACGATTTGGATACGTATGATATGGTATTTATCAATGCCATGGGGTTACGTATTACCGAAGAACAGCGGAATATGATCCAGCATGCTGCCCAAAATGGATTGCCGGTACTAACAACTGCCGCCACCAATCCACTGAATAATATTGTGTCGGTTGATGAGGCTGTTGCTGATACTCTGAAAGCTTACCTAGGAAACGGAGGACGGAAGAATTATGCCAGTATGCTGGATTATGTGCGAAAGTACGTGGACAAAAAATGGATGTGGACGGATGAACCTTTGCCGGTGGCTAGACGTGTGGTTCATCAGTTTTATCATGCCGACCCAGAAAATCCTGATAGTGAAGAAGTTGGTTTTACTCATGTGTCACAGTACCGCAATTTCCTGAAAACACATGGCTTATTCAAGGAAAAGGCACCTGCTGTTGTCATTACCGGACAAATGGGACAGCCCGCCGAACTGGTCAGCGCGCTCGAAAAGTCCGGCAATGTAGTTTATCCAGTTAATGACTTTAAAGGACTGATTGCTTCGCATGCGATAGACTCCATCAATCCTTCGCTAGTTATCTATATGGCGCATGGCAGGATGGGTGATTATGCTGTAGATTATTTGAAACAGCAGAATATACCGCTCTTTACACCGCTCAATGTGAACCGTCTGATCGATGCATGGGAAAAGGATAAAATGGGCATGAACGGTGGCTTTATGGCGCAGAGTATCGTGACTCCCGAAATTGATGGAGCCATACGTCCGTATGCGCTTTTTGGGCATTATATGGATGAAGAAGGTCTACAGCATGCTTTTGCCATCCCAGAACGTTTGGACGTGTTTGTGGAAACGGTGAATAATTATATTGAGCTGCAGCAAAAGCCAAACAGTGAAAAGAAGGTTGCAATTTATTATTATAAAGGAGCGGGACAGAATGCGCTGACGGCAGGAGGAATGGAAGTGATACCTTCGCTTTATAATCTGCTTACGCGTTTGAAGGCCGAAGGATATACCGTAAAAAATCTTCCTGCATCAGCCCAGGAACTGGGAGTGATGATTCAGCGTCAGGGGGCTGTGTTCGGTACGTATGCCGAAGGAGCTATGGCCGAATTTATGAAGCATGCTCAGCCTGCAATCGTTACGAAAGATGCTTACGAAGGTTGGGTGAAAAAGGCCCTGCGTCCCGACAAATACAATGAAATTTTGGCTTCTGACGGTGAATTTCCTGGTTCGTACCTGACTACAGATAATGGTGCTTTGGCGGTACCTCGCATTGATTTGGGAAATATCGTATTGCTTCCGCAGAATGCTGCAGGGAAAGGAGACAATTCGTTTAAAATTCTGCATGGAACGGAAGTTGCTCCTCCTCATGCTTACGTTGCTTCGTATCTGTGGAGTCAGTATGGATTTGGTGCCGATGCACTGATTCATTTTGGAACACATGGAAGTTTGGAATTTACTCCAGGCAAGCAAGTTGCGCTGTGCCATGACGACTGGCCTGATCGCCTGATTGGTGCTTTGCCGCATTTTTATATTTATTCGATTGCCAATGTCGGAGAAGGTGTGATAGCCAAGCGCCGTGCCTATGCAGGACTACAGTCGTATCTCACACCTCCGTTTATGGAAAGTAGTCTGCGAGGAACGTACCGAAAACTTAGTGAGGCTATCAAGGTTTATAACCAGACAGACCCACAGCAAGTTGATTCGCGTCAACAGGCTTCGTTTGCTGTTAAGCGCCTGGCTGTAGCTATGGGTATACACCGGGATTTAGGACTTGACAGTGTACTCACTGTCCCATATACGGAAGATGATATCGTACGGATTGATAATTTTGCTGAGGAACTAGCAACCGAAAAAATAACCGGTCAGCTGTATACGATGGGGGTGCCTTACGAAGCAGACAGGATTACGAGCAGTGTGTATGCCATGACGGTGGACCCCGTAGCCTACAGTCTGTTGGCGCTGGATAAGATACGCGGAAAGGCAGTGACTGATGCCGAACGGAAAAAAAGTCTTTTTACGGCCCGTTATCTGTCGCCGGCCCGCAGTCTGGTAGCCCGTATTTTAGCCGGTCAGGTTGTGGCGGACGATGCTCTGGTTTGTCAGGTAACCGGAATTACGTCTGAACAGTTGGAAAAGGCTCGTCTCATAGACCGTTCACTCCAAGTTCCGCAGGGAATGATGGCTATGATGGTGGGAGGAGGCAAACCTGCAACACGTCCGAAAGCAGAAAATGGCCGTGGTGATGAAGCAAAGCATTTGGGAAAACCTTCGACTGCCATGATGAAGGCTGCAATGAAAGGAAAACCTACCTATACAAAAGCCGAAATCAATCTGGCGCAAGCTGTGCTGGAAGTGGAAAGGACTATTTTGAATGTGCATCGATATAAAGCAGCATTGCTGCAAAGTCCTGAACAGGAAATCCGGTCGCTGCTGAATGCGTTGGATGGAGGATATACAGCACCTTCGCCAGGAGGTGACCCAATTGCTAATCCGAATACACTTCCTACAGGACGAAATCTGTTTGCTATAAATGCAGAAGCTACTCCAAGTGAGTCGGCTTGGGAAAAAGGTAAGAAATTAGCAGAGAATACCATCGAAATGTATCGTAAACGTCACAACGACAGTATTCCGCGAAAGGTGAGCTATACATTGTGGAGTGGTGAATTTATTGAAACAGAAGGAGCTACGGTTGCCCAGGTGCTATATATGCTCGGAGTGGAGCCTATCCGCGATGCTTTCGGCCGGGTAACAGATTTGCGGCTTATACCTTCTGAAGAATTGGGACGTCCGCGTATAGATGTGGTCGTGCAGACCAGCGGACAGTTACGAGATATTGCTGCGTCCCGACTTTTCCTGATAAACCGTGCCGTAGAGATGGCTGCTGCTGCAAAAGATCAATTTGAAAATCACGTGGCTGAGGGAGTGATAGCTGCCGAGCGTGCTCTGACTGAAAAGGGGATCAGCCCGAAAGAGGCTCGCGAGTTGTCTGCATACAGAGTCTTCGGAGGAGTGAATGGCAGTTACGGGACCGGTATACAGGGGATGGTGCAGAAAGGCGACCGCTGGGAAAATGAATCGGAAATAGCCGATGTATATCTGAATAATATGGGTGCATTTTACGGTAGTGAAAAGGATTGGGAAACGGTAAAGCAGTTTGCTTTTGAGGCTGCGCTGGTTAATACAGATGCCGTTGTGCAACCGCGTCAGAGTAATACCTGGGGAGCCTTGAGTCTGGATCATGTATATGAGTTTATGGGTGGTATGAATCTGGCTGTCCGTCATGTTACGGGAAAGGACCCGGATGCCTACCTCAGTGACTATCGCAACCGGAATAATGTGCGGATGCAGGAAGTAAAAGAGGCTATCGGTGTAGAGAGCCGTACTACCATTTTTAATCCGGCGTATATCCGGGAGAAAATGAAAGGCGAGGCTGGTGCAGCCGCAACCTTTGCAGAAATCGTGCAGAATACCTATGGGTGGAATGTGATGAAACCCAAGGCTGTAGATAAGGAACTGTGGGATGAAATCTATAATATTTACGTAAAGGATAAGTTTGGGTTGGGACTGCAGGCTTATTTTGAAAAACAGAATCCGGCAGCACTCGAAGAGATTACTGCGGTGATGATGGAAACTGCCCGAAAAGGAATGTGGAAAGCATCGGAACAGCAGTTGGCTGATATTGCGCAGCTACACACTCAGCTGATAGCCAAGTATAAACCGTCGTGTTCGGGTTTTGTGTGCGACAATGCCAAACTCCGGGATTTTATTGCGTCGAAAACCGATGCTGCAAGTGCTGTATCGTACCGCAAGGATATCACTGCTATCCGTGAGCAGATGGTTGAAGGTACTGATAAGGGAATGGTGATGAAGAAAGAGCAAGTGAACACACAGACCGATGAAACAACCAATGTTCTGAGTAACACGGTTGTGGTATGTGTGGTTCTTGTATTGGTTGTGGCACTGATACTGCTGGTACGACGTCGGCATAAACACTTAAACGACTAAAAATGCTGTTATGGAAACGGTTGTAGTTGTATTAATGATATTGGTCAGCTTTAATTTTCTCTTAAAGCTAACCTACTGCAAGCTGTGGACTGTAGGTGTGATAGCCGTGTCAGCTTGTTTGTTTGTCGGACTGATGTGGCCGCTTGCCATCGAGCAGTCGAAAACCCAGATTGCCGATTGGTTATCTAATCCGCAACTGATGCTCGATACATCTGTAATACTTAGTTTGGAGGTCGTGTTACAACTGGCTTATTGCATGTTGGCAGCACACCTTCAAACAGCCGGCAAGGTGGGTAGTAGAACGGTATTGGCTTACCGTTGCCTCCGTCTTTTCCCGGGAGTCTTGATTTTTGCAGTCCTTTTCAGCTTGCTGGTAGCTTTGATATTCAGTTTCCCGGGTATTTCCTTCAGTTTACTGGCCTGGGTGTTGGGAGCAGCAATATTAATCCTTATTCCGGCGGGCATGTGGCTGCTGAAATGGCTTTTGCCCGAGAAGGAAGTCCGATTGGAGTTGCTGTTTCTGTGCAATGCGTTAGTAGCCATTTTGGGAGTGGTGGCCACGGTGAATGGTACGACGGCAGTGAGTGCATCGGGTGATGTCGACTGGTTTGCCTCACTGGCCCTGCTATTGCTTATGTTATTGGGAGGATTGGCCGGCTATGTATTCCGCCATCTATATATGAAGTATGTGCTCAAGTAAACTTACTGAAAGGTATATAAAACAAAAAAAATGAAAAAAAATTGATTTATGAATTACATTTCTGACATTCTCTATTGGATTTCTACGGGCTTGCTGGTGCCTGTTATTGTGTTGCTGATTATTCTTTTTGGTCGTTCGCTGTTGCTCATCGGCAGTTTTTTCGGACAGTATATGTCGATTCGAAAAACAGAATCGCTGTTGCGCGGTGAGTTCGACAGTCTTACTCCCGGTGGCATTGCTTCACTGGGTGAGCGTATTCCGAATGTTCGTACTTCTTTGGTTACGGTGTATATTCACCGCATGCTTGAGGTGAGAAACAGCAGACCTCATGTTGAACGTCTGTTGGCAGATTTTGAGATTGCTGCAGACAAGGATTTGGCTATCTCTAAAACACTGACTAAAATGGGACCGATGCTGGGGCTTATGGGGACATTGATTCCAATGGGACCGGCGTTGGTAGGACTTTCTGCCGGTGATATATCATCGATGGCATACAATATGCAGGTGGCTTTTGCTACAACAGTTGTCGGATTGTTTGCCAGTGCTATCGGGTTCATTACACAGCAAGTCAAGCAACGTTGGTATCTTCAAGATATGACTAATCTAGAGTTTCTGGCAGAGATTATGAAGGAAGAAGGAAAATGTGTTAAATAGATTGCTACATGAAAAGAAACTTACTGAAAAAAGAAGAAGATAGTGACCCGATGAGTGTGGTGAGCAACCTTTTTGATGTGGCAATGGTATTTGCCGTAGCGCTTATGGTTGCTTTAGTGAGTCGCTACAACATGACTGAGGTATTCAGTCAGGAGGATTTTACCATGGTAAAGAATCCGGGTAAGGAAAATATGGAAATAATTACAAAGGAAGGAAACAAGATAAATAAGTATACTCCTTCCGAAAATCAGGATAGCCAGACGGGCAAGAAAGGTAAGAAGGTTGGTATTGCCTATGAACTGGAAAATGGTGAAATTATATATGTTCCTGAAGAATGATAATGCATATCGTGTTCTTTCTAACTAAAAAACGTATCGGCACCTCTATGCCGATACGTTTTTTATAGAGGAATCCTATTCCTCCAACACATTTTTGTAAGCAGGTCAAATGATACAATGCTCTTAGAAATTTAGATCTTCAATACGGTGTTGCCTTTTTCATTCAAAAACAGCATAAATATATACTCTTAAATTACATTTGTTCGATTATAAAAGAACGAGTCCCACCGGAAACTTTTTCCGGTGGGACTCAGAAATAGGATTGTGAAAAATTGTATGTCCGAAAACAGAACAGATGTCTGGCCTTAAAAAGTTTTATGAGTGTCTGTTGGCAGTACGATGTAGAAATCAGCTTTGCCTCGATTAACTGGATTCAATTCCGACAATTTGTCTTGATAGACCGTGGAAACAGTTATGATCCTGATTGCAGGTCTGAACTCTTTAAGATATGTAATAATACCTTTCCCACAATCCGAGTGATAATTGCCGTTGATATGTATAAATACCCCAGTCAGGTTATCTGCAATATTACGGGCCATTACTGCATCCTTTAATGCTTGAGCCCGTGTCATGCATAACGTCTTTTCAACTAATTGTTGTTTCTGTTCGTTGGTCAGAGCCTTTGATGGGCTAGTTTCATCATGTTTTGCCGATACAGTCTTCAACATAGCCGATGCCTTTGTAAAAAACGGATTGGGCTCCTGGATAGCTTCAACTCGCTCCAGCACTTTTCCAAAATATAGCTGAGAGCTCTGTGGAAATTTTCGGAGCGCATCCACATTCCCGACAGACACAGCCCGTGCATACCGACGGGGAACGTTGGTTGCTATGAGTCGGATCCCCCTTTCTTTAGCGCATTTTACTACAGGCGCATAGTCTGTCTTGTAATTATCCCACAGATAAGTCTCAGCCAGAAACCGTTCCTCTGAAATCAGTTCGGCCATATACTCGTCCACCTTGAGTTGTGTATCAGCCTCAAACATTTCCATGCCTAACGTCAGTTTATTATCCAGTCTGTCTGCTAGTGATGTAAAAACAACACGTTCCAGCCAGTGAACCACTGAACTGGGCTCAGTTTGAAAACTTGGGGGAATTAGTTAAAAACACTATCTTTGTGGCAT